>Ga0114973_10000006_pt1 | contig 143916 bp, 145 predicted proteins | sample M_140807_MF_Meta_FD_87025 | JGI IMG/M metagenome (GOLD analysis project Ga0114973, IMG submission 87025) | Freshwater microbial communities from Lake Montjoie, Canada to study carbon cycling - M_140807_MF_MetaG | ecosystem: Environmental > Aquatic > Freshwater > Lake | place: Lake Montjoie... | reverse complement strand
TTATTTTATTATTTTATTATTTTATTATTTTATTATTTTATTATTTTATTATTTTATTATTTTATTATTTTATTATTTTATTATTTTATTATTTTATTATTTTATTTTTTCATTCAACAAAAGTCTTTCAATAAAAGCAGTTTCATCATTTTTATGCATCAAATATAAGTTTATTATCTCAGCAGGAGAATAAAAGTATGGTGTTACCTTATTTAATAAATTTGCATCAATTGGTTTTTCATACAAATGTTCATACATTTCTTCAATAATTTTATGTGAGGCATCTCTCATTTCAATAGATATATCTATTCTTCCTGGTCGTGTAATGGCTGGGTCTAAGTCACCATAATGATTACTACTAATAACTAAAATTCTTCCAACGGTTTCCTCTAATCCATCCCATAAATTTAGTATGTCATCAAGTGTGATTGGTTCGTCATCATTTGGTTTCATCATTACAGTAGATACTAAAGATTTTTCATTTAATTTTTCGTTGTCCATTATTGTTTTAATCAACTCACCAACATTTGTTTTTTCAGTAATATTATCGTAATTTATTTTTGGTATGTTTTTTTTCTTAGACCGGTCTAGTACGATATCGCCTTGCGCATCAATATCTTCTATTACGATTATTTTTTTATCAAACCCTATGTTTTTTTTTTTATTATTTTCATTATATTTTTCTTCATAAAAAAATTCTTGCAATTGCCTTCTTGTTTTAATTAATTTTAATGATAATATAATAATATGACGATTTGTAAATTCTGCCAAGCTTTTTATAAAAGAGGTTTTTCCTGTTCCAGGTGGTCCGTGTAAGCCAAATCCAAGTGTATATGGAATTCCTTTTTTATAATACCACTCTGTATTGTTTAAAAAAAACTTTAATTTTTCAATTACATCATTTTTCTGTTCAAAAAACATATTATCAAAATTACGAGTTGTTTTAAATATGCTTTCTTTCCAACACTCGGATTTACTTTCTTCAAATTTTGTTTTTACTAGTGTGTATATATATTGCTTATTGTTTCTGTTTTTTTCAATATTATTCAAGTATTCTTCAGTTATTGTATCAATATATTTTTTCATTTTAGATAATGAACATTCATATGAATATAAAATGATTTCAATATTTTCTATTTTGGATGTACTCTTATCTTTTTCACTCTTAGTTTCTTCAGAATAAATGTTTGTTGTTGCAAATATTTTAAGGTCTTTATTAAAAACAAATGGTTTTTTTTGTGATACTATAAATACTTCATTTTTATTATTCTCAATATTTTTGTTTTCATTATTTATAATTGTTAAAAAATCTTTTATTTCATAAATAGTTTCATTATTTTCAATATTATTTATTATGTTACACCAAACTGCATTAAATGAATCACCAAATGTTGAGCTTACAACGGATGCACAATTCCAATTAAGGGAAGAACATTTTTTACCGTTTAATTTAATGACATTTTTTTTTAAAAAAACATATTTTAAATTACTATAAATATCAATTTCTTGTAAATTTAAAAAAGAATTATTACAAGAAGTTGTTTCATATAAAAGTTTCGTTAAATAACTAATAAATGTTAAAATAATGGTGCTGATAATAGTATCCAAAAAAATATTGTTGGTTTTTATTTTTGAAAATAAAGACATTCTAATAGAATCATTTGATAATTTATTAATAGTTTCTATAAAAGGAAATGATATCATATTTAAATATATAAAAAATTTTTAAATACGATTTTTATAATATATATTATAAAAATTATATATAAATTTACAATACAAAATTAAAATTTACTAAAATGTGTCATAATCTTAAAAAGAAAATAATAAATAAGACCAAATAACACGCTTGTAAAAACATATCCATAAATATTTATATTTCCATCTTTAAAAAAAAGAATAGGAAAATAATTAAATAAAAATTTTTTAAAAATAGGTAATTGAAATAAAAAATATAAAATTGCAATTAATAAGGGAATTTGTATTTCATCATACAAACTATCTAAGCTATTATGTGAATCCATTTTATAGTTATATGAATTAACAATATCGTCTCTTTGTGTATTTTCATATTCTTTTATATAATCGTTATTTGATGACGGAGGAATATAATTGGGTTGAATATAAGCATCTTGCGTATATCCTTGTGTATTTTGTGGTATATCGCGAGATTGCAATTGAGTTGCTCCTGCGGAACTGGCTTGCTGTAATCCTGATATTAATTGGCTAATTGTTGATTGGTCCAAACCTAACGCATTAATATTTGGGGATTCATTTGTATTCATTTTAATTTCATTAGCAGAAAAATTGACATTTCCACTAATTCCGTTTGCAGGATTAACCGGCAATTCATTTATGTTAGTTGTATCTGTCATATAATTATTATAAAGCACAATTCTTTTTAATAATTACGCAAAATTTATTTTATTGCAAAATATTTTATTATATTTTTACAATTTTTTTATTTGAACTACATTTTGTTGATTCATTTTTAAAAGTGTAACATTTATTGTCTTGTTTATATATTTTATTTTCAATTTCATCTAAAGGGGGTGCATGAAATATAATGCAGTTTTTATCTTTACATACTGTTCTAAATAATGTTGCAAGTCCAAACCCCAATATTATTGACATTACATATTTTCCTGTTTTTGTATGAACAAATTTTGATAAATACATTTTTATAATATTATTATATTTTATTTATTTATAATAGAGTTATCTGAAGATTGAACTGGTATTGTATTTATTAAACTTTCATCAGAAGGGCACTCTACTTCTTTTGCTTTATAATAAAAACAATTGTTAGCACTATCTTTATATTGAATTTTGATGCTATTATCAGGAGTAGGATATACAATTATAGTTTTCATATCAGGACCTAAAATATAAACAAAAAATAAACCAACTGCTAAACTAATAAGAAAAACCGGAATTGAAATATACTGAAGCATGCTTTATAATAATTATAAATATTATTTTCCAGCTGTAACTTTATATATTTCATTTGTTTGAGGATTACTTGTAATTAGTTCTCCTTTAACTAATTCTATTTTATATTTTAATCTATTTGCTTCACTAGCAGCAATAGTACCATCAGGAAGTAATTTTGGATAAATTATGATTTTTGGTAATGGTGCTTCCTCTTCATATTCTTCTCCCTCTTCTCTTTTTAAATTTTCTTCCTCTTCACCTTCTCTTTGTAGATTCTTTATTTCTTCTTCCTCTTCATAATCATCTTTAATTGTGCTATCTAATTCATTTTCTATATTTTCTAGTTCATTTCTTTCCTTATCTTCTTGTTCATTATCTTCCTCTTCCTCTTCCTCTTCCTCTTCTTCTTTATCTCCATCATTTTCAACTATTTCATATGGTTCTGATTCTGATTCTGATTTAGATTTTTTTCTATTTTTCTTTGTTTGTTTTTTTGGAACTTTTATTTTAAATTCTTCTTCAGATGTAGATGTATTTTTCATAGTTTTTGAATGTGATTTTTTTTCTTTTATTTGATTACCTATTTTTAAAGAAACAACTCCATGCTCATTTGCCGCTATATCAAATTCAAAGTTATCAATTAATACAGGCAATTGCACTAAATGAAATGTATTATCATCTTTATTAAAATCAATTTCTGAAATTAAATATTTTTTGTTTCGTAATTCTTTTAATCTAGGAATTATTTCTTTTACAAACATTTCAATAGCATCATTTATAAATTGTTTATTTTGACTTTTTTCATAACTATTAATTAAAATTTTATAATTATCTATCATTAGTTGAATATCTGCTTGTAATCTATCAGTTTCTTCTTTTTTTTCTTTGTTATGAATAATATCATTAAGTATTTTTAAATAAAATTCATAATTATCAATTGTCGATGCGTATTCTTTTTTAATTTTATCAAATTTATTAATTGCTTCTGTCGATGTAATATAACCGAAAAGTAAATCATTTTTATCTATTATTATTTCCTTTTTTGTTTTTTCTATTGTTTTTTCATCATTTGCTAATTCAAATTGTAAATTAATAATATAACCTAAATTAATAACAATATTTAATGGACAAGGATTTATTTTATCCCCACATTTAGCAACAAGTTGCCTTTCTTCTTTTTCAACATGTGTATAAAACATGGAGCCTACATGCCTTCCACAATTTATACATTGGGGTTTCAATTGCATAAAATCTTTTCGTCTTTCTTTCCAACTTAAATTTTTTAATTTAATTATTTGATTTTTTTCTTTTTTGTAATTATCTTCATAAGATTGTTTTAATTTATAATATGTATTTAATGCATTTATAAACTCTTCTTTTTTTTCTGAATCGTGGTCCATTTATAATTTTATAATATAATATTCTTTTTTATTTTTTTACTATTTTTATTTTCATTGTTATATTATTGTATTTTACGATGAACAATATCATATTCTGTATCCCATTGAGGAAGTCCTGTAATTAATTCTTGTTGAGCTATTTGTTTAGCATTTTGATAATTTTTTATTTTAGTCAATATATATTGTTGTTTTTCTCTATTCTTCATTTCTTTCTCAGAAGGTGTTAATTTTCCTTTATATTTAATTATTAACAACACTCCTAAAATAATAAAAAACCCAACAAAAAGTGAAATATTAAAAACAATATTATAGTAATTATTTTTAAATTCTTGACATTGTTTTAATGTTTCATTTAAGAAACTTTTAACACCTGGTTCAATTAAAATAGGTTTAGTAAAATTATCAAAATTCATATTAATTATTACTTTTATAATATCAAAATAAATTATACCAATATCTATATTATGGACCCAACATATCTCTCGTTATTTATTTTTACAATAATCAGCATTTTATACTATTTATTTAAACCTAAATTAACAATAGATATACTTTATTCACAAGGGAATGTTCAACCGGTCCCTTATGAAAATTTAGAGCCTACGGCACCACCTGCTGATGTTTTACCACAGCCTATAAACCCAATCCAAATGATAGGAGGACAAGCGCAAGAAAACAATGAAGAATATGCAAATTATACCAAAAAAAGTTATTTATATTTAGTCATTTATGTTTTAACAGTAATTGTTTCCCAATTTTTTGTAAATGTAAGCGTAATTGTTGAAAAATGTGGTGGAAGCTTAAAAGATAATTTTGCTGCAGGTGCATTAATGACATTCATACCTTGGGTATTTATTTTTGGTTCTGTTTCACTAATACTTATTATCTTTCCTGGTTTTAAATCCGCATTTTCAAATGTTATAGGATACTTTACAGTTTCGGGACAGGCAAGTGATATTTTGAATAAGTTATTAGTAAATGCAAACATGCAAGAAGCAATAAACAGTGATAACACTACTCCAGAACAAAAAGCAAAACTACAAAAATCAGCGGAAGCAATAATTAAATTATGTGGAAATACATCTATTATGATAAATCAAATTGTTCCTGAAAACTTTAAGGATTATTGGTCTATTTTAATACCCTTAATGAAAGATGAATATCAACAAAATCAAAATTCAGCGGATTTAAAAACATTACAAGAAAATCTATTAGGTCTTGTAATAACAAGAGATAATATAGGAGAAGCGTTGTGGTATTTTTACACAGCGATATTATTAATATCAGTAGTTCAATATAATTTAACAAAACGAGGTTGTATTTCAGACCCTGAGTTGATGGTAGAAAAACACAAACAATTTGTGCAAGAGGAAGAAAATAAATTAAAACAACCAGGTAAAAATCAAATATATGCAGGAAGTTAAATTTTAAATCTAAAATAATGTTACTTTAGATAAATAAAAACGAACAAACAAATAAGATAAAATTCCCAAAACAATAGATAAAAGCCATACCGGTAATATAGTTTTATTTCTATATCCTATTCCGAAATGTCGTAAGCTGCCATCTTTATTATAAAGAAATCCAGGTTTTATTAATTGAAAAATAACAAATAAAGTAATAAAAAGAATAATACTTACTAAAATAGGATTATTTCGAATAAAAGTCGGATTCATAATTATATAAAATATAATTTATTTTATTATTATAAACAATGTTTTCAGAAATAATAACTATATTATTAGGAATATTTACAGGATTATATGCGTCATTTGTAGGGACAGCAGGGGGGGCTGCGATAATGATTTATGTACTTCAATATTTAAACATTATAAAAACCGATACAATGATTGCAGGAACAATGTTATTTGTGAGCGCAATACCAATAAGTTTGCTAGGATTAACAAATTATTTTAAACATAAAGAAATAAATTTTTATATTGGTTCATTAATAATAATCGGTTTGGCAATAGGAATATTTATTGGTTCTAAATATGCGTTTATTGTAAATGACAAATTTGGAGAGAAATACGGAGATAAAATTAAAAATACTATAACAGCTCTAATATATGCCGTATTAGCGTCACTATATTTTTATAGAACAATTAATGATTAAAACTTTTGATTAAGTTTTTGACTCATTTTTCTTTTCGGTGTCTCTAATAAAAGTGTTCAGCCATTTCATTATCATCATTTTCACCTTGATATTCACCATCCATATACTGTTCATCCATATTATCTTCATCTAAATAAGCAATATCACTTTCTTCTCTATCAATTAAATCTTCGGTTTCTTTTTCTTCCAGAAAGTCATCAAGAAACTGGGATGCATTACGGTCGGTAACACTTTTGTTTTTCATAACCTTTCTTTCGATTTGTGCCAATTCTTCCATGTAATCTCTTTCTTCATCATAATTTTCTTTAACATAACTAGTTAGTCCTTTTTGCAAACCTTTGCTCCATTCACCTAATTTATTAATTTTTAGTAAGGTATCCACATTTCTCTCTTCGTCTGTTTTATCTTTTAATCTATCTGTAAATGTATCTTTTTCTTTTTCCCTTGTTTTAAAAACCAAGTCCATAATACGGCCATATGAAAAATCTATAGTATTCTTATGGTCACTCATAATATTTAAATAACATAATATTAACTCTGCTGTTTTTTCTTTTAAATCCTTAAGATTACCAATTTGAACTGAAAGTGTTGACCTATCTAATAAACTATACCCAGTCCCAGTAAATCCTAATCTTTGTTCCATGTCTTCATCATTATCAAGAGATTGAGCATCAATAATTGCATCTTCCCTTACAGGAGCTTCTCTTACTAACATGCTTTCGTCACTTGATAATCTAATATATTCCATAATAGCTTGTAAAAAATAATTTTCAAATAACAACAAACTTGTTTTACGGTCAAAAATAGATTTTTGTATTCTGTCTTTGTATTTTATATCTGTAAAAGCAGGGGTATTTATTGATAATAATAATAATTTTTCACAATGAGGTTGAATATTTGTTAGCACATTCAACATTAATTTATTTTTATAAAATGGGCTTAAAGAATCATAATATTTAGCTACAAAACCTTTAATATCCTTAGTATGTTTTGCAGATAATCCCAAATAACTGGGAACCCAAACATTTTTATAATCTACTGAATTTAAAATTATGTTTGGGAATATTTTTAAAATATTTTGTAAATAAGTTTTGAAAAAATCAATTATATTATACAATGCATTGTCTGTAATAGATTGTTCATCATTATCATGTATGTTTACAGTGGTCGTGTCATGTATATTCAAGTCTTCCCATATAATTAATTGTTCTAAAAATTTTTTGGTTTTCTCTCTATCTTTTTTTGTTAGCTTCCCATATTTAATTAAAAAATCCATTATTTCTTTTTTTAATTCTCCATTTGAACGAGCCAAATAATTTTTTAATGACCGCATTTCTTCTGTATCTTCGTCTACTGCAATATCAAATGTATCTAAAATTGTATCAATATTTTGTATTAATGAAGCAGGAACAACACCATCATCGTGTGCATTTCTGATATATTCAATTGTTCCTTTTATTTTTTGCACAGGTGTAACAGTATCATCATACAATGATATAGGAATTATGTTTTTTCGCGCGACTATTTGTAATAGTCTTAACAATGATTCATCATCATAAATACGACCATCGTGCTTTAATTTTCGTATTTTTTCACTGATAGAATCAGAAATATTCAAAAAATTAGGTTTATCTGTGCATATTGCAATCAAATCTTCGTCTAAAGATATTAATGAGTTAAACCTGCAATAAGTAATAAAGGCTCTATAAATTGTTTCTTCATTAAAATCATCACCTAATATTGGATAAATATTTTTTGTGTTTTCATTAGAAAATAAATAAGGTGCTTCGGTAATGTGATTTATATCATATATAATATTTGATAATTGTTGAACAATTTCATTAAATTGTTTAATATCAGACTCTTCTTTTTCAAAATACGATAATGCATTTGTTTCATTTCTATCATTATTACAGCAAGCATTTTCTATAAATGGTTCATTTATTGAATTATTTAATAATAAATGTTTCTTTGAAACGACCTTTTGAATTTTTTCTTGAATTGCTAGAGAGAAAAAAATAATTTTTGATTCGATTATAAGCATTTTCTCTCTTTGTTCTCTAGACCCTGAATTTAAATCTCTTAAAAATGAGCCTTTAAATTGCGGTGATATATTTTCAAATGGTTTTAATTTAAATGGTACAATCGGAGGTAAAAAATTCAACCATTTACTTAAATCATGCTCAGTTGGTATATCTTCATTTGGATTTGTCAATAAATAATCTGTTTTTTCTTTGAATTTTTGTATTACATCAACATTATTTAAGTAATATGTTTCTATTGTTTCTTTTATTTTGGTAGAAATTGTAGTTTCTTTAACACCAGAAAATCCAGACCACGGATCATCCCCTGCTTTTCTAATTTTATAGGCAATGCATGCCAAATAATTTAATGAAGAAAAGTCTCCAGCTCCGTCAAATGGAAAACCAATAAAAGACCGAACACATCCTGGAAATGTTTTTCTTGTTTTTACAGAAGGTATGCTTGTTTGAATTCCTATTAATAAAGCTCCCAATGACAAATACAAAATGGTAACATTATAAATTTTTTTATATTCCGGTAAATTTTTACCTCGCTTAGCTGCTTCTGAAGCTCTTTTAGCATATTCAGATTCATTTGGCAATGCTAATCCTAAGGAATTATTAAATATTTTTAATATAAACTCTTTTTGTTCTTCAATATTTATTCCCATATTTACAGCCATTGCAGTAATAACATTGAATGCCATTTGTGTTTCAACGCTTTGATATTTTACCTTTTTATTTTCTACACTTCCTAATAACACAGCATCACCTGCGTCTTGTTCCATAATTTCTCTCGAAGATATTTTAAATCCATCATCATAACCTTCATCTACATCATAATCAATTAACCGAATTACATATCCGCTAAATTTATCAACCCATGCATCTCCATCATCACTTATTGTGCCATTTGTTTTAATAATTTCATCCATTTTTTTTGTGTAATTTGAGCTGTCTTTAATAAATTGAGATGCTAATATGTATAAAAAGTTAGGTAAAAGTTTTGTATTCGTTTCAAAACAATAATACCAATGTTCATCTTCACTAGCGACAGGTTCCCTTGTAAAACGCTGGGTAAAACGAACAATATCATATTGTTTTTTAATAAAATCGGTTTGACCTAATATCATATCTCTTAATTTAAAATAGGGTGAATATTTTACTTGGTCTGAAGAAGCAGTTGAATCTTCTAAACTAGCTCCAAGTTTATATTGTTTTTCATTATATTTATACAAGTTTGTACTTTGAATTTCTTTTAATTTTACAACAATGCTAAAGTAATAGTCAAACCGTTGATTTATTTTTATTTTCAAATCTTCTTGTGAAGTTTGATAACTTTTATCAAATTCATCAACAATAGATTTCATTGTTTTTTGCTGTAATTCTTTTTTGTTCAAGTCATAAGATTCACATTGTGCTGCGCCAAATTTTTCTTCAACCTCAATGCAATTATTTTGAAAATTACAAAGTAAATTGTTATTATTTGCATTTGAATTTAACACCTCTTCATTTATTGTTTCATCTAATTCCCAGCGATTATTTATTCTACGATAATAATTATTTTTTTCTCCAATAAAATCATAAATAATTGCAATATTACCATTTACAACTTGTTTAACCCCATTAATAAGAGTATCCGCCATATATTCCGCATCTTTTGGATTATATTTATGTTTGGATTGAAGTTTATCAATTAAAAAATCTTTAAATTCATCTGGGTCCATTTTTATTTGGTCCTTTTCATAATTTTCTAGTAAACTATAAACAGTATCATCATATTTTCTGTCAAAATATATGGTTTTTCCATTGTCAGCATTTAATTCATCAACATTTGAGTATTGTTTTGCGGTAGTAAATGTAATGCATTTATTATTTTCTTTCATGTTTTCAACGCCTATATCTGTAATTTTTTGTTGTCTTTCAATAAAAGACGAAACATCCTGTGATAACAATAAATCTATGTTGTCTAATGAAATAGAATTATAAAAAACATTACCAAAATCAAATTTTGTAATATTAGTAATAGCCTCAGAATTAGTAATTTCAGAATTATTTATATTATAGCAATTATCAAAAACATCATTTTTCAATCTAGAATCAACTAATAAATTCAAAATATTATTATCATTTGGTTTATTTGAAATCGCATCTATTTTTTTTAAAATACTAAATGCCTTGCTTTTTTCAGTAAATTTTTTATTATATTCAGAAACTTTTACATCTAAAAATTTACTAATTTCTTTAAATTGCATATAAGTCAAATCATCTGTATAAATAAGAAAAGGTTCTAAATAACCAACAATATCATAGACTGATAATTTACCATTAATATATTTTTTTATCAAATTAAAAAGAATTCGTGTTTTTGGAATAATAACATTTAAATATTTATCATAAATTTCTTTTTTTTTCATATAACTATAATCTTCTCTAAGCAGTAAATTATATGATTTAATATTATTTACGAAATTATTTTCATCAAATTGTAATTCATTTTCGATATCATCTATAGTAATGCTTTGAACATTAGTTCTCTGTTTTAATAATTGCCAATAATTTAAAAAAAATGTATTTAAATTTGCTTTTTGCATAATGCTTGAGCCGGGTAGATTTATATTTGAAAATCGTATAGTTGGTTCAGGTAATGTCATAATGGATTTTAATTCTAATCTATCAGAATTTCCAATTTTAACACGATGTGCAACCATTTTTGAAGCAGTAAGTTGTGTAGCTTCCAAACGAGATAAAGATGTATTGTATTTTTGAATAACAAATTTTCGGGTTTTTATAGATTCGTTTTGAGCAACAGAAGAGTAAAAATCGCCTAAATTATCTACAATCGCGTTTAATTCGGTAACAACATTGAAGCTATATAAAATATCATTACTTAATTCAGGATTTACTTCTTCAAATGGTGTAAAAAAAGGATTAATATCATTAATAAAATTAGCGTATTTATTTTGTTGAGATTGTAAATTATTTGATTCATAATTTTGTATTGTTTCTTCCATTTTTTGAATGTCATCTGAAGTAATAAAGGGTATAACATCAGGATATTCTGTTTCTTCTTTGGAATTTATGTTATAAACTTTTTTAATATTTTTAACAACTGGGAGTATCCAAAAGAGAAGCATTCTCATTTTAAGTAAATTATTAACAAGTGGTTTCCAATCTGCACCTTTAATTAATGCAGATGTAACATTACCATAATCATCAAATTCCGAAAAGTTCAATCTTAGTTGTTTAAATCTTTCAATCATAATATGAATATTATTTAATACTTTTGCAGTTCGTTGTGAATTTGGTATTTTTGAAAGTAATTCATCTAATAAGTCGTTAGTTTGTGCTTCAATTGTATATCTTTGTTGTGAAGACCCTACATCAACAAATTGGGTAATAGGAGCTAATTCACGGCCAAAATGAACTTCGTCTGCGCGAATAATAATTTCTTTTAATTGATTTTTAACATTTGTAGGTGATATTTTAAATTCTTCGTTATCATCATCAAAAAATGGTTGAAGTTCAGAACCGTATTCATCGAGTGAATCAATATCAGCACTAGCAAGCAGCGCTTCTTTTGATTTTGTTTTTGCCTTTTCTGGAGGTTTTCTTATTTCAATTGTTTCAATGGGTAAATCTAAAGGAATACCTTTGTAGCCGAAATTAATGTAAAGAACATCATTGTCAGGATAAACCGTTATTTCAATCATATCTTCTTCAATGTTTGTAATTTTACCAGTTATTACAACAGGTGTGTCTCCTCCAAAATATACATTTATCCATGTTTCTGGTAATAAATTATTTTGTCTAGCATAACCTTGTGCTTCATTTCTGTATAATAAATCAATACTTGTAATGGTTCCTGCACCGATAATACCTCCAGGATTTATTTTTAATTGAATAGCACTTAATTCGTCTACATTTATAAGTTTAATAATATTTGTATCAATGTAATCAATAATAAATGTATTATTATTTAAAATATCATCTTGAGGGTCTTCAAATTTAATAACATCACCTAACTGTAGTGAAATAACAATATTTTCAGATTCATTTGGAGGAGTAAATGAAATTGAAGTAGAATTTGAAGATGTATTTGAATCTTCTGAAATTTCACCAGATTCTTTTTCTTTATCTTTTTGCAATCCAAATGGGTTTTTTGTTTTTTTTGATGACATTACTTTATAATTATAGTAGAAATTTATATCATTTACGAAAAATCTTTTATTTTGTATTTTATTGTTTTTTATTGTTTTTTATGTTTTTATTAATATATGTGAATGATTTAAAGATATAATAATAAAATAATTATACAATGTTTCCATATATGCAATCCGCAATTTACAAAATAGGTGAAATACCAGGTTTTAAAAGTTTATTAAATGATAATATAGAAAACACAAATACAGAATTAAACACGCTTAAACTTTGTAAAACAAGTGTAGTTACTCGAAATAATCAAAAATACAAAGTAATTCGTTACGATAAAACTTTTTTATCTGTTGATTTAATACCTCAAAATGGACTACTTCGTTCAGTAATAATAAATGGAAATAATAAAATGGTTAGTTTTGCACCACCTAAATCATATTCATTTGAAAGTTTTATATTAAATAATCCATATAAAACAGAATTTATTGAAGCGCAAGAATTTGTGGAAGGAACAATGATAAATATTTTTTGGGATTCAACAGCTGGATTATCTGGTGCTTGGGAATTAGCTACTAGAAATAGTGTAGGAGGTGAAGTTTCATTTTATAAAAAAGAAAACTCAATAACATTTCGAGTGATGTTTTTGGAAGCTGCTGAAAAAAACAATTTTGAATTGAATATGTTGAATCCGAATTATTGTTATAGTTTTGTATTACAGCATCCGGAAAATAGAATTGTAGTTCCTTTTTATGAGCCTAAATTATTTTTAGTTGAAGTTTTTGAAATATGTCATACAGAAGGTGGTATTGTAAATGTGCATTCTCTAGATATGACCTACATAAAAAATTTAGATATGTGGTCTCAAACAACTATTCGTTTCCCTGAAATATACAATGATTGGGAAAATTATGATGAGTTGAAAAATCGTTTTGCGAGTTTAAATACACCTTATGAAATATTAGGGGTTGTTGTGCGCAATAAGCAAACAGGTATTAGAACAAAAATTAGAAATCCAACATATGAAACGGTTCGTCAATTAAGAGGAAATCAACCGAAATTACAATTTCAGTATTTGTTTTTAAGAAAAAGCGGAAGTGTTGGTGAATTTTTAAAATATTATCCAGAGCATAAAAAAGACTTTGCTTTTTTTAGAAAGGGGTTGCATGATTTTACAAATAATTTATTTCAAAATTATATTTCTTGTTATATCAAAAAAGAAAAACCATTAATAGAATACCCAATTAATTATAGGACACATATGTTTAATTTGCATAAAAAGTATATTGATGAATTAAACCCGGTTAAATTATATGTAACAAATCGTGTTGTGATGAGTTATGTAAATGAGTTACCAAATACACTTCAAATGTTTTCAATAAATTACAGTATGCGAAAAAGAAATTTAGATTTTTGTAAAGAAAACCAAAACTAAGAATAAGAATAAGAATAATAAAATTAAAATTTATCAGAAATTTTTCTAAACACAATGTTTGCATCAGTAATGCATAATTTTAAATGTTGTTTTACAATATTTTTATCTGTTAATTCTTTATAAGCAACTCGTATTATGCTGAAAGTATCATGTGGATGCATTTTTTTAAAACCGCAAAATGATAATATTTTTAAATCTTCGAAAAATTTAAAATGTAAAATAAATTCTAAAACTTTTCCAATAGTGTAATCCTCATTTTCAAGTATAATATCAAATGAAAATGGGATTGTGCTTTGAGATGGATTAATTTGTAATTCATCTTTATCAATAAGTAAATCTATATCAGTTAATTTTTTTATTAAAATTTCACAAGCTTTATGAACAATTTCATTATTCTTAAAAACACCAACTGATTCAATAATAAAATCAAAACTATCTTTTTTAACTATTCTTTGTCCCTCTAATAATTTCCAATTTTTACTTTCAAATTCAATGCTTTCTTTATTTAATCCTTGTTCTTTCCAATTTTTTATTTTTTTACCCAATTCCACTTTTAAATTATCATCATCAACAGTATAACCATATGCGCATGTGGAAACACAGTTATACATAGCATTTTCTTTAGCAGTACCAATTGAAAATTCACAAGTAAAGTGTAATTTTTCACCAGGTATTTCATCAGAAATTTTTGGCCGCAAACGAGCAAAATCAATATAATATCCAAAATCATCAGGTGGAAAAATTTCTTTATTATCTTTTTCACTTAAAAATGTATTTATTGTTAAATTTTTAATTTTAAAATCCTCTGTGGTTACAAAAATGATAGAATCTGTTAGATTTTCAACATTTACTTCTAATATATAATTTTGAAGAGGAATTTCTAAATCAGTAATATGAATTGGGACGCAACTAAGCCGTTGTTTTAAAATTTCATTATTAAGGCGAGTAGTGTTGATTAAGAAATTGGCTTTATTTTCTTCATAAGGGGTAGTTTTAAATACAACGGTAGGAATATTAGATAAAATAGTTCGGCGAACAGCGTTAGCAAAACTTACATTTACACCGTCTAATGTAAAAGTAAGAATATCATTATCATTTTGAACATTTTGAATATGTGGATTCATATTATTTATATTAATTAAATATTAAATATTTAATATTGTTTGAATCAATTTTTAATAATTTAATAAATTAATTATTAAAAATATGTAAAATATGTTAAAAAATATGTAAAATATAAATGAGTTAAAAAAACATTCGAATTAGCTAAGTATAATTCAATGAGTTCAATATTATATTATTCGAATTTTTGTGAACATTCAAAAAAATTATTGCAAATGTTATCAAAAACACAAGTAAATAAAGATGTTCATTTTATGTGTATAGATAAAAGAGTAAAAGAAAAAGACGGCAAAATTTATATTATTTTAGAAAATGGTCAAAAAATAGTAATGCCTGAAAATGTAACGAAAGTACCGGCTTTACTTTTATTAAATAAAAATTACAATGTTTTATATGGTGATAATATTTATGATTTTTTTAAACCAAAACAAGAAATAGTTACGAGAGAAGCAACAAGTAATAACATGGAACCAATGGCTTTTTCTTTAAAAGATTTTGGAGGGGCTATTTTTGGTGGAGTTGTTTCAGATAATTTTAGTTTTCTTGACCAAGGTGCAGAAGATTTAAATGCAAAAGGTAACGGTGGATTAAGGCAAATGCATAGTTATTTTGGGTTGAATCAATCTGATAATATAGAAACCCCAAACGATGAGTATGATTATAAGCAAAATAAAAATTCAAATAATTTAACTCTAGAACAATTACAACAACAAAGAGAACAAGAATTAAATACAATAACTCAGAAAAAATAAATATTTAAAACTGAAAAAACTTAAAAAAAGCATAATATAAATTGTATGTCAAATCCTTCTACAATTTTAACAGCGTTTAATAATCATTTTATAGAGTTTTTAGATGATATAATATCGGTTTTTCCAAATGATAGTGATATTTTAGCATCAAAAAATAGTGTTTTATTAATCAAAAAAATGAATCCAAAATTAATTATCCAAATATGGAATAATCATCTTGTAGAAAAATATAAATCATCCATAGAAGCAGGTGATATTAATTTTTTTATAAATAAAGATTATGCTGAGGATTTAGCGAATGCAGAAAACTCTTCAAAAGTGTTAAAGGTAATTGATAGATTAAGAAATCCTATTAAAATGATGAATAAAGAAGACCAAGCAAAAACAATGAAATATATTCAAAATTTAACAAAATTATCGACATTATATGTTTCATTTTAGTAATTACACATTAAAAATATATGTAAATGCAAATTTTATATAAAATAAAATAAGTTTTTATAATTATTTAAATAGTTTAATTTAAAAAGTTTTTATTATAAGAAAATATAATATGTCTATAGAAAAACTTCCAGAGGAATTTCAAAAAATAATTAAAGATTTTATTTCGGATATTTTAATTACATTTCCAGAATATGAACCAATAGTGATGAAATGGTGGGATAAAAATTTTTCAGAATTATCTAGTGAAAAGCAAGATGATAAAATGAAATTTATATTTAATTACTGTTTAAAAATTTATCCTGAGAGATTTTTTGATATTTTATACCAAAATAATGATATATTTTTAGATTCCTCATCATCAAATACGGATTTTTTACCTGGTATAAGTTTTAAATATTTATGGAAATGTGAAATAAGTGATAAAACAAGGGATACAATATGGAAATATTTGCAATTGATTTTATTGACATTAGTTGGTTCAATGAAAAATAAAGAAGAGTTTGGTGATGCAGCAAAATTATTTGAGAATATTAATGAAGATGATTTTAAAAAAAAAATGGAGGAAACATTGGAAAATATGCAAAATATATTTGAAAATATGAAAACAAATAATTCAGAAGGTGAAAATAGCGAAGAAAAAAGCGAAATAAATATGGATAATTTACCGAATGCAGATGAAATACATGAACATATTAGTAGTATATTGGGCGGTAAATTAGGTGAATTAGCGAAAGAAATAGCAGAGGAAACAGCACATGAATTAAATATGGATATGGATAATGTTACTGATGCGAAAGGTGTGTTTCAAAATTTATTTAAAAATCCTGGAAAATTAATGGGATTAGTAAAAAATGTAGGAAACAAACTAGATGAGAGAATCAAATCAGGTGATATAAAAGAGAGTGAGTTATATTCAGAGGCAACAGATATAATGAATAAAATGAAAAATATGCCAGGAATGGAAAATATACAAGATTTTTTAAAACAAATGGGTTTAAATGGAGATATACCGAATATGGGAAAAAACACAAAAGTAGATGTGAATGCTACACAAGAAAAAATTAATAGATTAGAGAAGAGTGCAAAGTTAAAAGAAAATTTGAAAAAAAAGGCAGAAATGAAACATGCTCAAAAATTAGCAGAACAATTTGCGGAGAAGGCTGCAATGGAAGCTAGGTTAGAACAACAAAAAAACGCATTGAGTGAAGAAGAATTAATAGCATATATGAATAAAGATACAAAAAAAACTAATAATAATTCAGAAAAAAGGACAAAGGAAAGGGTAAAAAAGGACAAAAGAAAGGGTAAATAATTTTATTTTTGTTGGCGTTAAAATATTTTTATAATTATTATATATGAAACAAAAATATTATTATTTATTTACAATAATTATTGTAATTATTGTTTTAGCAGTTTTATATTATTATTTTATTGGTAATAATCAAAGTAGCATGTTTGATTTAAATTCGAATAATTTAGATAACTCAAATTATAAATGGATAACGCAGGGCACTTGTGCTTCAAATAAAATGCAAGATTTAACAAAAACAGATTGTTCAAGTTATTTACAAAGTTCAAATTATAATGTAACTGGTGCTGACCATGGTCCTCCTGGTTGTTGGTTAGTTTTAGGAAATTCGTTGAATGGTGTATTAAGAGACAATCCTCAATTCGCTGGAAAAGGTTTTGCTTGCTGGTCGGATGTACAGACAGATGGAAAACAATGTTCTCCAGATTTTCCGTGTATATGTAAATAAAAGTGTAAATAAAAGTGTAAATAAAATATTAGTATTTAATTTAAGAAAATTAATGTTAAATTAAATGTAAAAAGTAAAAGGTTGCAAATAAGTTTATGTAAAAAAATAAGTAAAACTATATATATAATGACAACAGCAATTCCATTTTGGTCTAATGATTTAACAATTTTAATGAATAAAAATAATATTTTAGAGTTATGGCCTAATCCAAAAATGAATTTTGAGCAAAAGTTAAATGCCATTAGTAGATTGGTAATCATTTTAACAATTTTAGGATTTATATTTACAATGTCAGTAAAAATAATATTTATAGGAATTATTACTCTGTTTGTAATTTTTTTATTATACAATTATCGAAACAATAAAGTAACAAAAGAAATGTTTCAAAATGAAAATAATAATGCTCCGGATTCAAATAAACAAGATAATAAAAATAATCTGAAAAAAATGACTAAAGAAGCAGTTAATAATATGTCATCAAAAAATGAAAAAATAATAAATCCTCAAACATTAGAAGAATTAATTAAGAGTGATTTTCAAGAAAATACAAAAATAAATCCGTTTTCAAATGTTTTGCTAACTGATATTGCAGATAATCCGAATAGAAAAGCAGCACCTCCTGCTTTTAATCCTGAAATTTATGAAGATATTACAAATTCAACAAAAAAAATGGTTCAAAAATTAAACCCTGAAATTAAAAATACAAACAAACAATTATTTGGAGATTTAGGAGAAAAATTTTATTTAGACCAATCTAATCGTATTTTTTATTCTACAGCTAACACGAGAGTAACTAACGACCAAACCGCCTTTGCAAATTATTTGTATGGTCTCATGCCTAGTTCCAAAGAAGCTAATGTCTTGGGTGCAGTTGAGCGTGTTAAGGATTCTTATAGATATACACTATATTAAATTAGATTAAATTGCATTTTTTATTTTTTATTTTTTATTATTAAAAAAAAATAGTATATAATATAAATGGCATTTGTTACTGATTTTACATTTGATAATATGAGCCGTATAGGTTCTGATATTTGTTACCAAGACCAAGAAACAATTCAAAACATTCAGGCATGTAATTACACTTTGCAAAATTATTTTGCAGATGACTGTTCAATGATAAAACCTATTAGTTTAGCAACTAGTCAACCTGGTGTAATGTATAATGGTCCAAGTTGTGTTGGTTCTGGAGGTTGTGTAGTAGATACATCTTCAAAATTATTATTAGGTTCGCTTGTAACACACCCTAGATGTAAAATAGATTTATTTCAGAGGCCTTTTGTGACTGTTCCATTTTTAGGTCGTGGTTCAGTTAACCCAATTTTAGAATCACAAATTCAACAAGGCGAATTGCTAACAAATAAACGCAGTATTACAAATCTTCCTGAAAAATGCTACATGAAGTATACATCAACACCATTATTATCTGACATTAAAGACCGAGTTACAAATCCAGCTTATTGTGTTGAAGGTGTTGCATCTGAAGGATGGATAAGAGGAGGCATTCCTTCGCGTGAATTAACGCGCGACCGTGAATCAATGAAACATAACAATGACCAGTATATGTAATACTTTACTAATATATAGATATTATTTGACATTAAAATAATATTTATTGTAAAACAATTTAAAGAAAAAAAAACAGCTTTTATTATATGTATAATTCAACATTTATTTGCACATACAATTATTATGATATTTCGATAGCAATAATGAACCCGCTTTCAAAAAAATTACTCGAAGACATACCTAATTTGCATGATGAATCAAAAGAAGAACTATTAGAAATGGCACACATGTTGTATCAAAACGAATTATTGTCGGCTTTTAATCTAACAAGTTTTGATGAAAAAGTAATAAATATTAAAATTAATGAATTATTTGAGGTGGTTTTTAAAAATAAAAATGAAAATAACAACATTTTACAATTGGAAGAAATTATTAAATCTTTAACAAAAAAAATGTTAGTTGAAGATTTAGAGACTGGATTTATAATGCTATTTTCATATAGTTATTTTCATTTAACGCATTTATGTTTATGTGAATATTTTAATATTGGTAAAATTAGTCAAGAAAAGATAAATGCACTCAAAAATTGTTTATGAGCAAAAATAAAAAAATGAACAAATTATAATATAATTATATTATAACTATAATATAATGGCTTCTACACGAAATAAAAATACGCAAGGTAATTATGTTTTAGAACAAAAACAGTATATGCAAAATGCACAATATAATTTATATAAAAATTCACAATATGGTGAAGCATATGACACAAAACTACCAGGTAATGGATTATTACCAGGACAACTACCATTGAATAAATTATCTCATAATCCTATTCAAATAGAATCTTTTTTATTTGGTATTAATTCTACAAATTTAGTTAATCCTGAACCAGTTCTTGTTCCAGAATTAAAATGTTTAGAAACAGCGAATATTTATAGAAAACAAGCTACTATAATGCCTGCACCATTAGTAATTGAAAGAAACCGACCTTTCCCTTGTCCATAAACAAAAATCTTTAAATTAACTTTAAACATTTTTAACTATTCTTAATTAGTTTTTATCAGAATACTTTTTGTAATTCGTATGAAGAAAATAAAAACCATTGTTTTTTGCATCTTCAAAATTTGAATATTTTTCACTTATTTTTAATTTATCTAATTCAGGTATTTTGTATAATAATTTTTTGTTTTCGATTTTATTAAATAATGATGTTAATACAATCTCTTCAGGAAATATAGATAAAAAAGGTAAGCCAAGTTCAACCATATCATAATAATCAGCAATTATTTTTTGTATATTTTCATGTTTTGTATTTAGTCCAAATACAATAGTTTCTATATATTCGGCAGTATGAATATCATTATTATTAGTTGAATTAAGTATATCAATAGTTTGCGTAAAGCACATTGCGTCATAATTGTTATTACCTGATGGTATTGTTTTAATTATGGTTTCTTGTGTGTCTAATATGTCAAATAATCTTTGAGGATTGTTTGTAGCATAACATCCTGAATCTATCCAAATAACTTTTTCAAATCCTCTTTTTTTTGCTTCAAGAAACATAAATATTTTAAAACAATAAGGCACACCTGCATATTTCATTTCAGTACCTGTTGGATTTGGAAATCCTCCATTAAATAAATATAAGTATCCGTTGAACCCTACATCTTTTAATGATTTGATAATATTTTGTGACGCAATATACCTACTTTGCCCTTCATTAACATGATTTTCAAATTCATTTAAATCATGTGAAAATGGTGTACAACAAATTATGCAACTATTATTGTCTCCACCATCTCCAAATTTATACAAATTTTTTACAGGCAATCTACCGGTTTCAACATCTACAAATTTTTGTTTTAATGATTTTGTGCAACGATATTTAAAATCCCACAATTGATAAAAATTATTTTTTGGAGGATAATAATCTGAAATAATATTATTAATAATTTCAACCTTATAATTCATTTGGTCTTGTATATCTAAGTATTCTTGTAAGTTGTATTCGTTTTTATCTTCAATATCTTCTAACAAAAAAGGGTTTTCCATTTATATTAGTAATTAATAACTAATAATTAGTTATATATTTAAACTGTTTAAAAATTAAAATAATTATGGTATATATTTAATTTTTTATGTGTATTTAACAATAGAATCAATGTATTTTTTATCATAAATTGCGAGCTTGGTAGTTCTGTCCCAAGTGCTATACGGAATAATTACTCTGTCATCTTCAACAATTAAACCAATTGAATACTCAATGCATTCGCCCTCAAATTTAAATGGCGCAGAATACCTCAATAATTTCATTGATTTATCAAAAACAACAAGCGCATGATAATAATGTCTAGGCTGCTCATATGATACTATGTGTGTTGTAAACCACAATTCATCTTTATATTCAGCAGCACTTGATGAACCACGCATTTGCTTGAAAAATCTAGGCATATTTTCTATTTTACTAACTAATTCTAAATTATTGGTTGCAGTATTTATTTTACATATTTGCAATGGAGACCATCCATAAATAACATGCAATTCATCATTTAAATTTACATAAACCCAATTTTTTTCACATTCTGAATTTGTAAAATTTGGTTTTAATTCAACCGATTCCATATAATTTTTATTTTTATCGTAATTTCCAGAGCAAACACCAATATTACCATTTTTCAATAATCCAGTTCCCATAAATACAAGATTATCTTTATTTTTATAAATACGCACATCTTCAATACCTATAAATCTTCTATTATCAAAAACTGAATCTATTAATTTTTCATTAATTATTTTAAAATCTTTTGATAATTCAACATATTTATTAACCGTAACAATAAAATCTTCACATTCACTATAATAACCATTCGGCTTTATATAATAATTAACATATCTCATATTCATTAAATAACCATTATTATAAGGTATAATACTAGTAGATGATGAATTCATATTTCTCTTTTTATTCGCTATATCATGTTCAAAAGAGCTAGAGTAATTAATTACAGCTAAAGGCTTTAAAATATCCTTGTAAAATTTCATATTTGATAATGTATTATTAATAGTGCCTTGTGCATTACAATGATTAAAAATAGTAACTGCCTGGTCATTAATATTAGAAATACCAATATAACAAGATAATATAGACAACTCATATTCTAATTTGTATGTATAAACATCATTACTTAAAAATAAATATGTGTCCTTATCAGTAGCTTTTAATAATGATTCTTTAGCCATTTTATAAAAAGCATGTGCTACTTTACATTTACCAACAATTCGATAATGTTGAATAATCTCATATAAATTTTCAATACGATTTGGAAAATAATTGTAACCTTCTAACCAAGTAAAAATTGCTTGCTCCATTTTACCCATATTTTTATATGCTAATCCTATTTTGTAGTAACTAAACCATACTTCTTGAACCCAACCGCCTAATTTTATTCGTTTATTATAATTTTCTATAGCATCATCATATTTACCTATATCAAAATAGGTATTTGCTAAGTAAAAATGATACCTATCACTATTTGGATTGTCCTCAATACCTTTCTTTAGCAAACGAATGTCTCTTTCAGATTTATCTGATTTAGCGCCACCATCACCTACATCATTAATAAATAATATATTTTTTTCAATATTAAAACTGGTATTTGTCGAAGGTGTAGAAATATATTCGTGAGTTACACCAATGTATAAATATAATGAATTATTTCTTACTATTCGCATATTATTATAGTAAAAATTTTCATTTCCTTGTAATATCAAAAATGAATCATAGTTTTTTAATATTTTTTTATTAAAAGCTGGTTTAATCTCTAAAATCATATCAGCATCTAGTAATAAAACATAATCAGACATTCCGAAACAGCTTTGTAGAGCAAAATTACGATTATGTGCAAAATCAACAAATGGTTCCTCTACAATTTTTCCAGGTATGCCTTTGCTTTCAAAATATTCTGAAATCAATTCCTTTGTATTATCGGTTGAACCTGTATCACAAATGCAATAACAATCAATAATTGGTAACACTGAATCAAACAACCTTGTAATAATTTTACCTTCATTTTTCACAATCATATTTAAGCATAAAGTTGGTGCAGAATCTATTTCTGAAATAACAATATCCATTTTAATTAAATAATAATATTGTTTTAAGTGATTATTAATTAAAATTATATTATTTAAATAATATAAAAAATGGCAGAAACTAGATTTAACAGTGACCCTTGCAGAATTTCGAAAAAATTACAGCAAATGACCGACCAAGGTAGATATATATTAAATATGCCGGGAAATGGTGAGCACCCTGCATATGTCGCAGACCCCCAAATCATTATTCAAAAATGGGGGGGTAATTTAAGAACAAATTCTGTTAATTTAGAAAGCGAATTACTCGGTGTTAACAGACCATTAAATAAAGATTGTTTAGGAAAAGATGAGTATTACAAGTATGATTTTAAATCACGACCTATACAATATCCAGTTTGCACAGTTTTGACTACAGAACAATCAAGAGCAATTATGCCTGCTTGGACAGCTCGTGATTTAGAACAAGTAAATTGGTATTATCCTCAATTAAATCCACAAGAAAACACTTGTTTGCCTTTTCAAAATAATTTAAATACGCGAATTTTAGAAAAAGATTACTTTGTATCAAAAATTCCGTGTAATTTATCAAATGATTATTCACCTTTACCTACAAATTTTACAAAAGGAGGTTTTAATACTTGCGCTCAAACATTATCATGTTCAAAAATATAAAATATAAAAATATAATACTTTATATATATTATCAATGGAAGCAATTATACCAATGATAGCATTAGCAGGAATGTATGTAATATCAAATCAAACACAAACCAATAATTCAGCTGCACAAAAATATAGATTAGAAAATGGATTAAAAAGAATACAACAAGAAGAATTTGTTAATATGGGTGTTAATAAGGTAAATAAAGATAGTTTAAGCTATAAAAAATTACCAAATATTGATGTACCACCTAATAATTATCCTGTTACAGATTTACAAAATTTACTTGATACTGAAGAAAGATATCCTAATCCAAATGCAGCAACTGATAAGTATTTTGACCAAAATTATTACGAACAACAAGTAAATTCAGGAAAAAAAGTGGATAATACTATTCAAGAAATTTATTCTTTAACTGGTAATTATTTAGATAGCAAAGAATTTAAACACAATAACATGGTTCCGTTTTACGGTGGAAAATTCAAGGGACAAGTTTATGGTGTTAATATGGCTGAAACAATTTTAGATAATGCTGTAGGGTCAGGTTCACAAGTTATAAAAAAAATAGAGCAAGCACCATTATTTAAACCACAGATAAACATGCAATGGGCAAATGGTGCTCCTAATATGAGTGATTTTTATCAGTCAAGAGTAAATCCAGGTATGAAAAATAGTAATGTAAAACCATTTGAATCAGAATATGTTGGACCTGGTTTAGATAAAGGATATACGACACAAGGTAGTAATGGTTACAATTCTGGAATGGAAGCGAGAGATGCTTGGTTACCAAAAACAGTTGATGAATTGCGTGTTGCTACAAATCCAAAACTAGAATATTCTTTGGAAAATCATCAAGGACCATCTAATGCTTATGTCAAAAATTTAGGAATTTTAGGAAAGGTTGAAAAATATCACCCTGATACATTTTTTGTAAATAGCCAGGACCGTTGGTTAACTACAACCGGACAAGAAAAAGGTCAAGCATTGCGACCAATTCAAGAAATTCATACAACTACTAGAAATGCTACTACACAGTCATATGCTGGTGTTGCAGGTGGAGATAAAAATGCTAGTTATGTACCTAGTAGTTATACAATACCTAAAAGAGCTGAATTGGGTGTTTTGGATGTTACAGCATCAGCAGCAATGGGTCGTGGTCCAAGTAATGACGGTGATAATTTTATTAAAAGTCATACAAATTATGAAAACAATCGCTCAACTGTAAGACAACCTGATACTTATAGAAGTTCTTTTAATGGTGCGATTGGTGCGGTAATTGCTCCTATTATGGATATGTTTAAACCTACTCGAAAAGAAGAATATAGTGATAATATTCGAATATATGGTGATGCTGTATCTATTGTTAAGCAAAATTATACACTAAGTCCTGGTGATGTTCCTGCAACAACAACGAAAGAAACAACATTATATAGTCCAGACTCTTATATTGGTAACCAATCTAGCGTTGGATATGTTTTACATAATCAACAAGCAATAGCAAATCAACGGGATACTACCTCGTGTGGATATATAGGAAATGTAGGAGGTGAAGGAGCCGCACGACAAGGACGGGTTATAGTGGATGCTGCATACCGTCAAAACAATAATGATAGATTAGAGCCAATGCAAGTTAGTTATACTCCACAAGGAAATACACAAATATATAATCAACAAATGAATGTGAATATATCTAAAATAGATACAGATAGAGATAATCCAAGAATGTGGGTTCCTAATGCTTCAACCGTTTCACAATTACCTGCTGGTAAAGAGCAATATGGTGAAATGAGAGGAAAACAGAATTATGATGAATATAAAATAGGGGTGGGACGCATTGAACCTAATATATTAGACCAATTTAGAGCAAATCCTTACACTCAATCTTTACATTCATGGGTTAACTTTTAATTTCACAATAAAACAATAAAAAATATAATTTAAAAATTTGTTTATATATTTAAATTATGTTGTCAAAATCACAATTTATATATCCAAAATGTTTTCACTCATTGAAATTATGGTTAGAAAAATCAAAAAAAAAAATGGAAATATACAATAAAATTAACCCACAGTTGTTTGATGTTACATTAAGGGATGGACTACAAACTGTTTCAAAAGATTTATCGCATATTTGGACAACTCAAGAGAAAAAAAATATGTATTATAAAATTTTATTTAATCACAAACCTCAAAAATGTGAAATTGGTTCATTAACTAACCCAAAAATATTACCAATATTTAATGATTCATTAGAATTATTAAAAGAATTAAACCAAAATTTAATTATAGATTTGAATAATCCTAAAAATAATAAATACATATTAATTCCCAATTTTAAAATGTTTAAAAAAGCATTAGAAGCTGATGTAAATAATTTTTCATTTATTACATCAGTTTCTAATGAATTTCAAAAAAAAAATACAAATATGACAATTCACGAAACCAAAGAGGGAATACATGATATGATAAATTTATTAAGCACTAAAGATTCTATAAACACAAAAGATTCTATAATTTTAAAAAATTATAATATAAAATTGTATATTTCGTGCATAAGTGAATGTCCATTAATGGGACAAATAGATATTAATTTTATTATTAGTGAAATATTATATTATAACAATTTTGATACAATAAATGAATTATGTTTATCAGATACATGTGGAACATTAAAATTTGACGATTTTAAATATATAATTGAAAGGTGCATTCATTTTGGATTACCTTTAATTAAATTATCATTACATTTACATTGTTCTGATGAAAATATGGAAAATACTAAAAAAATTTTGAATTATTCATTAGATAAAAAAATAAATAAATTTGATGTTTCAATGTTAAATAGCGGTGGTTGTACAGTAACAATGTCTAATGAAAAATGTAATAATAATTTGTCTTATGATACTTTTTATAAAATATTAGTAGATTATATTGAAAATAATGTTGATAAATAATAAAAATAAAATAGGTTAATTTTGATATTAAAAAATCAACAATTAATATAATAAAAATAATATGACCTTATTAAATATACATTCAAATATAATCGACAAATTAAATTATTTTCACAAAATGCATAAAATTCCAAACATAATTTTTCATGGTTCATCAGGATGTGGTAAAAGATTTATTGTAAATAATTTTATAAATATGATTTATAAAAATGATAAAGAAATGATAAAAAATTATGTAATGTATGTTAATTGTGCTCATGGTAAAGGCATTAAATTTATTAGAGATGAATTAAAATTCTTTGCAAAAACAAATATTCACTCAAATGGTGGTGATATATTTAAAAGCATAGTATTATTAAATGCAGATAAATTAACTATAGATGCACAATCTGCTCTTAGAAGATGCATTGAATTATTTAGTCATACTACAAGATTTTTTATTATTGTAGAAGATAAATATAAATTATTAAAACCTATTTTATCACGATTTTGTGAAATATATATACCAGAGCCTGAATACAACGGTGTAAATATTAATTTACATAAATATAATTTAAATGAGACATTTAATTTAAAAGATATAAATGCAAAAAGAATGGAATGGTTAAAAAAAGAATTACAAAAAAATTTTTTAAAAAATAATAAAGATTTTAAAAATTATGATTTAATTGTTATTTCTGAAAAAATATACGAAAAAGGATATAGTGGTTTAGATATTATTCAATTGTTAGAGACCAATTATCAGTTTTTTAAATTAACGGTTGAAAAAAAGAATGAACTGTTATTCACATTTAACAAAGTAAAAAAAGAATTTAAAAATGAGAAATTATTAATTATGTTTATGTTGAATTTTTTATTTATAAGTTTAGATTTTAATTTAGAAAATATTAGCTTCATATAAATGGATGATTTTAATGTTTCTAGTTTGCATGAATCCAAAAATGAATGGGGGACGAGATTATTATCAATATTAACACCTTTAATAATTGAAGGATTAAAATCGATATTTGACGAAGCAAGAGAATTATGCAAAACAAATAATGAAATGGATAAATATCTAATGACATTTCAAAATTTTATTACTCGCATTCCAAAATGGAACCCATCAATTATAGAAATGGAAAAGCAAAGAATTATAGAAAAAAGTGGTTGTGGATATTTAGAAGATTTAGTAACTTGTGTTCATATTATTCAATTGAAATTACTCACTGCTATTCGAGTAGGCCAAAAACAAAAAAAAATAGATATTAACATACCAAAAATAGAAAATTTCATACATAAAATTTATATTAATGTTGCTAGAAAAATTTATAAAAATGTATATTTATTTGAATTATATATTCCCCCACTACAGATTCAAAAGAATCATCGTGAATTAGAAATAATTATTCAAGAATGTGTTTTGAATACTATTAGAGAAAGTATACCAGTAGAATCAATATTGCGTGCTTATATGGATGAAACGATAGAAGAAGATGTAATAGAAGAGATTAAAGAAGAAATAATTGAAAATACGAAAGAAACAAAAAATAAAGAGGAAAAACTTCCTCCTTATATAATTTCGGAGCAAAATAAGAATGACGGTTCAGGTAATGTAAATAAGAGTTTAGAATCTAATGGTTTAGAATTAAATGGTTTAGAATTAAATGGTTTAGAATCTAATGGTTTAGAATTAAATAATAATAATGAGATTGATTTTCCGGATTTATCAGAAGATAATGGTAAAATTACATTTAGCAATATGAATAGTGTTAGGGATTCTGATAATAATGATGAATTTGTAAATGCATCAAATCCAATTAGTCATTTTAATTCTGATGAAAATATCAACTATAACTCTGATGATGATAGTGATAGTGGTTTTGGAAATATTAAATTAAACATTTTAGAACAACCTGTTAATTTAGAAAATTTTGATGTTCATGTTTTAGACCAGCCTGAATTAAGCTTAAATGATAATTTATTATTAGACGATATTGAAATATTAGCTTAAATTTTTATATTTTATAGAATGTTTAGCAATAAAAAATAAAAATATGCGTAAAAAAAAATTTTAGATATTAATAATCTAAATTAAATGCAAAATATTTTTCTAGTAGCAGGAGTGATATCTGTCATTTTTTTTATAGTTAAATTCATTGAAATGCGATTTATAGATAAGGAAAGCAAACCATTAAAATTTTTAATTCGTGACACACTTGTAGTATATTTTAGTGTTATTGTAGGAAATTTTATTATAGAACAATTAAAGCCAGTCATTCAAGAAGGAGGGGGAACAGGTGTATCTAATCCGGTAGTTTTTACAGATAATCCAGGTTTTTAGTTTTTAATCTTCCTCATCAGATTCATGATAATACCCATCATTATGAGCATCGAGATAACAATCATACTCGTAATAACCATCGTTATAATCGTCACTAACATAACCATCAACCATTAATGACGCTTCATATGGCTCCATTCTTTCGTGTTTTTTATCAATGTCTGTTTCATAACCATATTCAAATACAATGCCCCTACCCCAAATTACCATTGTTTTCATAGCTAAATCGCCATTTGATTTGTGAAAATAAATAACAGGTTGATATTCAACTGAAGGCTTAATATACGCAGATGTTTTATCGTTGAAAGGATATTCGCAAATTTGATGCCGAAATTCGTTAAACATGGGATGTATTTGCCCCTTTATAGAAGCATAAGCTCGATAAAATTCAAGACCACAACAATCCTCATCGTCGAAATCTTCAACTGTTTCTACAAATGCACAATCATAACCACCTTCACCATCTTCAAAATAATAATAAACATATTGTATGTCTTTTTCTGGTAGTCTTTCTCTTCCCTTTCCAGTGTCATAAATTCTTTTTTTTGGTAACATGTGCTTGATACCCCATCGTAATTCCCCTACAAATTTGTCAACAACCTCTACAGCTCGTTCACTGTCATAACCCATCAAATTTCTAGTTTCAGGTAACGCAGGAGATATGAAGAACAATGAAACTTGCGGTTTATTATCAAGTGATAACTTATGCCTAATGCAATTGCGTAAATTATTAAATATTTTATTTTTAACATCAATTTTTCCAATAACGCGCTTCTCACTCACTCCCACTACCTCAACTTGTCCATGTCTCTGACCCTGACCGAATTGTGTTTCTTGCATTTGTTGCATATTACTGACGGATATCTTGAATAAATTATAAAATTGGTTAAGTATTTTAAAATAGGCTTGTTGGGTATTTGTGAATTGAAATAGTTTTCAAAAAATAAAACTACTTCAATTTTTTTTTAAATTAAATAATTAAATACTTAAAACAAAATTTTTACCTACCTGTCCATACTTTAATCAAAGGTTTATTTGATTTTTTATATTTTTGCATATCTTCACAATAATTCTTCCATGAGTAACCCCATTGACAATATGAAGTGATGTTTCCCATTAATGATTTTATTTTAATTAAATCAGGAAATTCATTAAAAAAAATTACTCCAAATATTCTCTCTAAACAACATCTATCATTCCTATTTTTAACTGCATTTAATAAATTAAATAAATTATATTTGTTTTGTATTTTAACTAAAAAGTTATAATTTATATAACTTTGCAATCCAAAACATCCACACCATTCACTATTTGTATTATTTAATGAAAGTATTTCATATTTATTACTATTGTATAACTTTCTTTGAATTAAATAATTATTTTTTAAAAAACTAGATAATTTAATGCTGTTTGTGACATTTTCTAATTTCTCTTCAGTAAAATGCCATAATGGTAAAATAGGTGCCAATATTTTTGTAAATTTTATTTTTTTATGAAAAAAAACACTATCGTGAATGATTACTGCATTATCAAAAAAATGGTTTTTATAAAAATAATAATAAGGCAATAATTCTCCTCTACCAATAAATTCAGATTGTATATATTGAATGTTTTTATATTCAAAATCTTCTTTCAAAAATTCTTTATTACTATTATCATCAATTACAATAATTTTATATTTTTCTGGCGAATAAAATCTTCTAATACATTGAATACAATGGTTCCAATACTTATTTGTAGTTTCTGAATTTACATGCCGCGTAATAATAAATCCATATGACATTTTTATATACAATTATTTTATATTTTATAAATTATTCGCTAAAATTGGCATGTCATCTATATTTATTATTTTGTCTTTCAAGCTTGTATTTATATCTTTGTTTTGAATTAAAAAATATTTAAATTCTTTTCTTTCTAACTGCATTTGTGGTGTATGATTATGAACGCACCTGGCTATCATTTTATATAATTTAAAATCGGGATACCTTTCCATTCCGTTATTTTTATATAATATATTAATTCCATTATCATCAAGACACCATTCATAAATTAATCGCACTACAGGAGTGCATTTCTTTAAATCGCTAATTTCATCTAAATCATCAATAACATAATCAAAAATAGAGCACGCTAAACGACACAAATCAAAACTATAATTTGGTTCTAAACGAGGTTTTTTATCATTAAAATAAGGTTCAGTATTGTATTGAGTTGCTGCATCAGCTCCTGGCTGAAAACTATCACTACAAAATAATTTTCCATTAAATTTATAAATACTTCTTCCAAAATCAATAATTTTAAATAATCTTCCAAATGTGGGAACCTTGTAATATTTCTTATTAAAACAATAATAAATATGTTTTTTATCTGTTTTGTTAAACATAATATTATTTGTATGTAAATCATTATGTGTAAATGAAAAACATTTTTGATAAGTAATTAAAATCATAATAATTTGCATAAATGCCGAAAACCATTCTTCTTGAGTCAAATCTTCATTTGCGATTAAATCATCAAATGTATTATTACAATATTCCATGCAAATTACATTAACTGGGAATTTTGAAATAGTTGCTTCAATAACTGGTTCTTCTGATTCAGTGCTTGAAGATAAATTAGAATCATTTGAGCTTTCTGAATCATCAGAATATTCTAAATCGCTTGATTCGCTTGAAACAAAACCATTTTTATTCTCATTATTATTTTCATTCTCTTCTTCATTTTCACTATCAGAAGTATGTGATGTTCTTGATGAACAGGTAGAACCTGATTTAATAGTAGCGGTTTTAGTGTCATTAAAGGTTAAAAATTCTTTTGAATGAGTAATATCTTGTAAATCGAAATCATTACTTTGAGTATGGTCTTTTAAGTTTTTAATTGTTAAAGATTGTGAATCAATTGAATCAAATAAATCTTCAAACAAATTATCATTAATAGAATTAACAGATATTTGGGATTTATTAGAAGAAGAGTGGTCTATTTTAATTGGCGCCAATTTTGATTTATAATTTTCATTTTCATTTTCATTTAATAAAAAACTATAATCATCAACTTGAAATGCAACATTTTTATTTTTATTAAAAAAATCTGATTGTACTAAATATTCAATATCATCAATAATATTTATTTTTAAATTATTTTTTATTCCTATAAATGAACCATAAAAATCTATTCCATTAATAAAATTATTATTATGTTTTAATTTACTGGATAAAAATGAAAAAAATGCATCAACATATGATGAATTATTTTCATCTAATAATTTAGGATGAACACTTGATAATGAATTATTTAATTTTGGTAATGTATATAAAGATGAATCATCTATATTATATTTACCAATTAAAAATTTAAATGGGTCAATAATAGGTGCAAATTTAAAAAAAATATCTTTTTCTAAAACTTTATTATCATTATCAATATTTTTAATTAAACATTTATATAAATTATTTATATTTTCTGATTTATTTTTAATATCATAAATGTAATATTTTTGATTTAAATTAATAGAATTAAAATTGCTAGTATTTAATGAAAAGAATTTATTATATATAGGGCTATAATTTTGAATAGAAGAGAATAAAAGGTCATTATTATCTTTAAATTTTTGAAAAAGCTCATTATTTTTGCGCTTTTCATAATCAATTAAATTATGTTTTGTTGTCATTAGCTAAATAATATATAAATTATATATAATTTTAACTTATAATTTTATTTATTATTTATTATTTAGTAAAAGATTTCATTGTTACTAAATTAAATTGCATAAAAATGCTAAAATGTTGCGTATTTTTTTTTATTGTAATTATCTAAACAAATTCTAAATGACATTAGAATTGAGAAAGTTTGATATGAAAACAATTAGTTTTAAACCTAATGAAAGTAAAGGACCTGTTGTTGTTTTAATTGGTCGTCGTGATACTGGCAAATCTTATCTTGTAAGGGATTTACTTTTTTATCATCAGGATATACCTATTGGTGTTGTTATTGCAGGAACGGAAGAAGGTAATGGTTTTTACGGCAAATTAGTTCCTAAATTATTTATTCACAATGAATACAATACTGCAATTATTGAAAATATATTAAAGCGTCAAAAATCTGTATTAAAACAAATAAAAAAAGAAATGGAGAGTTTTAAAAAAAGTACGATAGACCCTCGCGCTTTTGTTATTTTAGATGATTGTCTTTATGACGCAACATGGGCTCGCGATAAAATGATGAAACTTTTGTTCATGAATGGTCGTCATTGGAAAATAATGTTAATCATTACAATGCAATATCCATTAGGTATTCCACCATCTCTTAGAACAAATATTGATTATGTTTTCATTTTGAGAGAACCATACATTGCGAATCGCAAGCGAATTTATGAAAATTATGCAGGAATGTTTCCAACATTTGAGTCGTTTTGTCAGGTAATGGACCAATGCACAGAAAATTATGAATGTTTGGTGATTAATAATAATGCAAAATCAAATAAATTACATGAACAGGTTTTTTGGTATAAAGCGGACTCACATAATGACTTCAAATTAGGCTCAAAAGAGTTTTGGGACCTTAGTAAGGATATTAATTCAGATGATGAAGAAGAAAAATACGACCCAAACAATGCAAAAAAACGCGGTCAAGGTCCTAAAATCAGCGTTAGAAAAACAAAATGGTAATTTATATGTAAACCATAAATGTTAGGTATTTTAACTACTTGTAATTACAGGTGAAGAATGTGTAGCATGCCATTTTTCTATTCTTGAATAAACTTCTCTCAAATATGGATTTTTGGAAAAGGTTTCTGGTTTAAAACCATCTGTTTCATACCCACACAAAATATTTTTTTCCTTTAATTGTGGAATGAATTGTTTAGCCACCTTATAAAAATTATATCTTGAATATGGTCCAATTTCAGAATCATTCAATTTTTGCCAATTACATGCAGCTAGTGGATTATTTGTTAATATAAAAACTTTAACATTTTTTTTATGTAAATAATAAAACATTTTTCTTAGCATATTAAGCCGTGTTTTTGTTCCAGCACAATAAATTGCCATATCCAAATAAGTTATTCCCTTTTTCATCATTTCTAAAGTGGTTTCTTTAGTTGGAGTTAATATTAAACCTTCTAAAACAGAAAGTGTACCGTCCCAATCAAAAACCACTGCTTTTGTTTTAATATTAGGATTAGAAGCCCACCTACACAAATTTTTTGCATCATCTATTGAAAATGCTATATTGGATTCAAACTCCTCATTTTTTATAGAAAGCAAATATTGAGCGAATTTATTTTCAGGATTTTTTTTTAAAAATTCAGTTGTGTATGAAGACGCATTTGAATTACCATTCATTACTTCCTTGTTTGAATTATTAGAAACTAATATAGAATCAACATATTTTTTGTGTTTTTTAAATTGGGATATCATTTCCGCCATATTATCATAAAATCGTATAGCATAACTTAAATTATTTTCTCCGAAATTATTTTTAATTGTAAATAATTTATTAAGATTTTTATGTGTTTTATTATTTTTTTTATTACCTTTTTTCAATTTATTCGGTGTTTTTAACATATATATAATTTATTATTTAATTAATTATATATTTTTACATATTTTTATAAAAATCATTTTTTAATAGCAAATGGACCACTTATCAATTCGCTTTGTCCATAATCTGTTTTTCCAGTTACTATATTTTCACCTTCAAAAAGTTCTGCTCGAATATCAGCTGTGGTAATAACATCATTATTTTTAAGCAACTGAGATTCTTGAGTATTCATATTGCTGACACCAATTAAATTGCCATTTTCATCAATATTTTGCGTCAATGCAGCTCCTGTTTTTTCTGCAATTGTAATATTTTCATCAATAGCCTTTTTCTTAGATTCTTTTACTCTTTGCTCAAATGCCGATTTAGCAAAAGATTCATTTTTAGTTTTCTCGTGCATTAATTGATTTAATTCATCCTCCATGTATTCAACCCGACCTGTTTTATAAGCTTCAGGGTCCCAAGGCATCCATAATCCAACTGGTCCAACAAATACATCATGATTTGGGTCAATTTCTCTCAACATTTTACATCTTAATTCAGCTTCTTCAATTGTAGGATAAACACCTCGTATTTTTAACCCACGAGTTGAAGTTTGAAAATTGTATTTAACATTAAAAGTGTTTTCTAATTCTTCCTCATTTTTGTCTAAAAATGACTTATAATCATCTTCCATATTTGATTTCAACAAATTTTCCTGCTCCTCTTGAATAAAATCCTGAAAATCTTTAGTAATGTCTTCAAAAGTGAGCTTGTATTTATAACTTAAAAAATTTAAAAATTGCACAAATTTTTCCATGCTCTTTGTAAAGTCCCATTTTTTTAAAAATTCTTGAAAAAAAAACACATCTTTTTGCTTTAAAATTTTATCAGGCGATACAAAAGAAACGCATACGAATTTTTGACCAGATATAGGCTTATCTTCTTCTAATAAATCTACATATTTACTATTATTTGTACCATCTTTATTTTTTCGTTTTTCATATTTTGAATTAGTTTTTTTTCCTGATTTCATTTTATATTAATTATTAAGCATAATATTTAAGTTTTTTATCGCATAATATATTTTTAATTATAAATATTTTTTTTTCTTATTATTTATTATAATAATGTTTGATATTGCTGAACTTGTTAAAAGAGTTATAAAATACCTCGTTGAAGGTCTTATGGTTGCTATAGCTGCATATGCAATTCCTAAAAGGTCACTCAATTTAGAAGAAATTGCATTAATAGCTTTAACTGCTGCCGCCACATTTAGTATTTTAGACACATATATTCCTAGTATAGGTGTAACTGCTCGTTCAGGTGCAGGATTTGGTATAGGTGCAAATCTTGTTGGGTTTCCAGGTGGTCTATAAATATTAATTATACACTGAAAAATAAAAAATTTATAAAAATAAAAATACGGAAAAATAATACAATAATTATATTATATTATTTTATTATTATGACAAAAACAATGAAACGAAAAACTTCTAAAAATCAAGTTCGTTATAAAAAAATGACAAAAAAAGCTTACAAAAAAAGAAAAGTTAGAGTTGTAAATAAAAATGAAATCAGTAATAAAATTGAAGCAAAAAATAAAACAGACGCACGGTTAAAAACAAAAGAAGATTCAGAAGATGAATCAGAAAAAGAAGTAACAGAAAAAGAAAAAGAAAATGAAAAAGAAAAAGATTTTTATTTTTTTTAAACTGTAGGAATAAATTCCCAATCTAATTCTTCACATATGCATTTCCAAATAGTATCTTGTTCAATCAATTTTTCACGGTCTTTTAACATAGGTATTTCTTCTAAATAATGTTCTTCCCCTAGTAATTCAAATAATTTATATAAAACATAATAATAATGTAAAAAATTAACTCTATAATCAGGGCAGTGCTTTGCATATGGATATTGAATTTCCATAAAAAAATTACAAAGTGTTTCTTCTAAATCTTGAGTTATAATGGGTGGTTTTAAACCTAATTTATCTTTAATAAAATTAATATGTTCGTAATATTTATTGTATCCTAGTTTTTTTAGAAGGGTTTTAGTTTCGTAATAAGTTAATTTATTTATATCTATTCTTTCCTTTTTAATTTGTTGTTTTAAATTTTCAATAACATGTGTTGGTATTTGTGTTGTTTCTTTTCCTTGAAATTGTGCTAAAATTTCTTTAAAATGATTTATTTTTTTATAAGCATAAAAGCAAACTTCTTTAGGCGGTTCCTTATATGAAGGTTTTTCATTTTCAATTAAATATTGAACATTGCTTGAACAATTATTGCAAATTAAAACACCTTCATCATCCATTGGTATTAACTCACCTTTAAAACAAACCTTACAAATATCTGTTGGCATTACAAACCTGTTTATATCTAAAAAAGTTTCATCAATATTACTTAAATATTTTGAAAATATACTATTATTTTTGCTTTCAATACCATTAATAGTATCTGCATCATTTTTTTTAATTTTAAAAAATGAATTTATTAATTTGTTTTTATTATTATTATTATTATTATTATTATTATTATTATTATTATTATTATTTGTATCATTACAGTTTGAAATATTTTTTTTATTTTCAAAATAATCAAATATATATTTTGAATTATCAAGAAAATACTCTAATTTTTTGTTTTTTAAATTTTTGATATTTTCATTAATTTCTTCGATTCGGTCTTTATATTCCATTATTTGTTCAATTGTAAATAGTTTAGTATTATTTAATTCCAGTTGTAAATTGTGTTCATCTAATTTTAAACGCAATTCTTTTCTTTCTTTTTTTAAATTAGGTATTTTATCTATTTCATCTTTATTAAATTCATTAATAAATTCACGATGTTTTCCATCTAAAGTTGTAGAGCTTTTTTTATTTACTTTTATTTTTTTAATTGTTTTTGGCTTAAAAGGCATTTACTTAATATAATTTTACATATTTTATTTAATTAATAATTTAATTAAATACATTAATTAAAATACATTAATTAAATAATAAATATTTTTTATTATATTAAGAACAAGTTTAAACAAATGAATACTTTTCTATAAAATTTATAATAGAAATATGAAAATAAAGATAAATATAGAAGATAGTAATGGTACAGAAAGTGATATAACAATGGATTCAATCAAGTTTCAAAAGATGGTTCTTTTATTTAATGCATTGAATGATGGTTGGAGTATTAAGAAACAAAATGAATCTTATATTTTTAAAAAAAATCATGAAGGTAAAAAAGAAATATTACATGACTCTTATTTGCTAACATTTATGAAAGGTAATTTTGACATTAACCGGTTAATTTCATAATATATAAAAAATATAAATTTAATTTAAATTAATTTAATTTAAATTAATTAAATTAAATTTAATTAAATTTAATTTACAAAAATTATTTTCTTTAGCAATATTATAATCATGGGAGGCGGATTAATGCAACTGGTTGCCTATGGCGCTCAAGATGTTTACCTTACAGGTAATCCTCAAATTACTTTTTGGAAAGTGACATACCGTAGATACACAAATTTTTCAATTGAATCTATTGAACAAACATTTAATGGACAGGCTGATTTCGGTCGCCGTGTTACATGCATTATTAGCAGAAACGGTGACCTTGCTTACCGTACATATCTTCAAATAACACTTCCTGAAATCAATCAATACATGGGAAATACAACAGCCTTAGCTAGTGGAGCTCAGTCTGTTTATGCTCGTTGGTTAGATTTCCCCGGTGAGCAGCTCATTGCTCAGGTTGAGGTTGAAATTGGTGGCCAACGCATTGACCGTCAATATGGTGATTGGATGCACATTTGGAATCAGCTCACAATCACAACTGAGCAAATCAGAGGCTATTTCAAAATGATTGGTAACACAACACAACTCACATTCATTACTGACCCATCCTTTTCAGATGTTGATGGTCCTTGCGACTCTTTAGCACCTCGTCAAGTTTGCGCTCCCCGTAATGCTCTTCCTGAGACAACACTTTACATCCCACTTCAATTTTGGTTTTGCACAAATCCCGGTTTGGCATTGCCTTTGATTGCTTTACAATATCACGAAGTCAAAATCAATCTTGACCTTCGTCCTATTGATGAGTGCTTGTGGGCTGTTACATCATTAAGCTGCAACAGTGCAGGTAATGGTGCTAATTCTACGCAGCTCACTGTTGGTCAAACAGTTGCTGCTACAATTGCTTACAATCAATCTATCGTTGCTGCTTCCCTCTATGTTGACTATGTCTTCTTAGATACTGATGAACGCCGAAGATTTGCCCAAAATCCTCACGAGTATCTCATCACACAGCTTCAATTCACTGGTGATGAGTCTGTTGGTTCTTCATCCAACAAGATTAAACTCAACTTCAACCACCCTGTTAAGGAGTTGATTTGGGTTGTGCAACCTGACCAGAATGTTGATTATTGTTCATCCCTTCTTTGTGATGCTCTTCTCTTCAAAGTTCTTGGTGCTCAACCTTTCAACTACACTGATGCCATTGATGCTTTGCCCAATGCCATTCATGCATTTGGTGGTCCCGCTGAAGTTACAGCTGGCAACTACATTGATGCTCGCGGCCTTTTCGATGATGCTGGTGCTGAAGATGCCTACATTCCTTCCACATTCACCGGATACTGGAACGGACCCAATGATGTTTACAACGAGCCCAATTTCGGTGGCCCACCTATAGGTGTTTATCCTGGACAAAATATTAATGACGCCCTTGCTGCTATTGGTGTTGATAATGTTGCTCAATTAACTGGGTCAACCAATTATTACACAGGACAACCTTCTTCAGGACACAACAACAATTCATCTGTCTCTGATGCCGGCACTTTCGTGCTTTCTGAGACATCCATTGACATGCATTGCTGGGGCCAAAACCCCGTCGTTGTTGCCAAACTTCAACTTAACGGACAGGACCGCTTCTCTGAGCGCGAAGGTTCCTACTTCTCTTGGGTTCAACCTTACCAATCTCATACACGCAACCCTGATGAGGGTATTAATGTGTATTCATTCGCTCTTCGCCCAGAAGAGCATCAACCCTCTGGTACATGCAATTTCTCAAGAATTGATAATGCCACATTGCAATTGGTCTTATCTAACGCAACAGTTGAGGGAACAAAGACTGCAAAAGTTCGCGTTTACGCCACAAATTACAATGTTTTAAGAATTATGTCGGGTATGGGTGGTTTGGCATATTCCAATTAAGCATAATTGTTACCATTTATGGTGTCATATTTATATTCATATTTTAATAATTAAATTATTGGTTTTTAATTATTAAAGCAAAAAACAGTGTTTGCTCCCGAAATAGCGGGAGCAAAGTGATAATATATATTATACAAAAAATAATTTAAATAGGTTGTAATAATAGATTATACAACCATGGATATCGTAAGAGCTTTTAATGCAAATGAATTACACACTGAAATTGTTATAAAAGGTGATGCAAATAACCCTTTATTTCGTGCCAGTGATATAGGAAATGTATTAGATATTTCAAATATAAGAACATCTATAAATGATTTTAATGAAACGGAAAAGGTCGTCCATACTATGGACACCCCTGGTGGAACACAACAAGTAACATTTCTTACCGAAAAAGGATTATATAAAGTATTATTTAAATCAAGAAAACCTATTGCTGAAAAATTTCAAAATTGGGTGTGTGAAGTAATTAAAGAAATTAGGTTAAATGGTATATATAATTTACAAAAAGAATTAGAAAAACAACAATTTAAAATAAATCAATTAGAAACCACAAAAAATAAAGAACTAGAAGAAAAATTAATTCAACAAAAAGTTATAGAAAAAGAAAAAATATTGTTAAAAGAATATGCACATTCAGGGTCATTAGTCTATATTATAAAGGTTAAAACATATGAAAACGGGCATTATGTAGTAAAAATAGGTCATAGTTCAAAAGGTGTTCAAGGTAGATATACAGAGCATAAAAGTAAGTATGAAGAATGTTTATTGTTGGATTGTTTTTTTGTCGATAAAAGCAAAGATTTTGAAAGTTTTTTACACAACCATGAAACTATTAGAGTAAACAAATTTAATAAATTAAAAGGTCATGAAAACGAAAACGAATTGTTTTTAGTTGGAACTAATTTATCGTATCAAATGATTATAAAGTTAATTGACAGTAGTATTAAAAATTATAATTACAGCGTTAATGAATTATTGAGAGAAAATGAAATGTTACAATTTAAGTTGCAAAATAATCAAAATAATATTAATAATGAATTATTAACAGAACTTTTACAAACAATTAATTTATTATCAAGTAAAATAGATACTCTTGAAAAAACAAATCAAGAAATTTTAACTAAATTTAACTCTCAACAAACAAAAGTTACGACTGGTTTCCAAGAGCCTTTATCAACACTTGGACCAAGATTACAAAAAATACAACCTGAAAATCTACAACTTGTAAAAGTATATGAATCTGTTACAGAAGCAATGAAGGAAAATTCAAATATAAAAAGACCAAGTATTAACAAGGCCATTGTAGAAAATACTATTTATTGCGGATTTCGTTGGCTTTTTGTGGATAGAAACTCAGACCCAAATGTTATTCATCACATCAATCCAACAAAACAAACAAAAAATCAAAGTTTCGGCTATATAGCTCAGTTAAATAGTGACAAAACTAAAATTATAAATATATATTTAGATAGAAAAACAGCTGCACATTTTAATGGATACGAATCAAGTTCTGCACTAGATAATCCAGTTAAAAATTTTACTTTGGCAAAGGGATTTTATTATAAATTATATGATGAGTGTGACATATTATTGAGAGAAAATTTTGAAGAAATTACAAGTGGGGAACCTTTATTATATAAAAATGGTGTAGGTCAATTTGACGCACAAAATAATTTAATACGCGAGTTTTCATGCAAATATGATTGTATCAAGTCTCTCTCAATGAGTGATAAAACATTGGCAAAAGCACTTGAAAAAAATATTTCTTATAACGGTTTTTATTTTAAGGAAATCGGCTCTAAGTTAAAAATCATATAAACATTCACAATTTTCAAATATAAAGAGAAAACATTTGCATATTGTTACTACATCTAAATGAATTTAAATAACTTTTTACCATAACTATTGGTAAATTTAACGGAGAGTATCCTTTAAATGTAAATGTATTGTACATACCAATTAATAACCTTTTAAAATACCAATTAAAATAAATAGTTGGATTTTCTATATATGAAATTGCAGTTGGTTGTAACGCCCAAAGCCCATTTGCTTCTAATATTTTAAAATTACCATTTTTAAAATCTTCTATATTTTTTATTAAAATATCATATCTACCAACATTAAAATCTTTTATATTTTTTGAAATATTATTAAATATTTTATTTAATTTATCATTTATTAAATAATTATAACTTTTAATATCGGTTGTTTCTTTATAATCGAATTTTTTTTTATCTTTTTTATAATTTTCTCTTTCACTTATTTGTGGTTGTTTTGATATTTCAATTATTTTTCCCTCTTTTTCCCAAGGTAATTTTTCCCATAAAACACCTAATTCAATTTTATAATCATATAAATAATTTTGAACCATGTAATTTTTTGTATCTTTTGTTTTTTTAAAAAAATCTTGCAACTCTTTTTTATTCTTAACAATCTTTACATCTTTTCCTTGTCCAGAACATACAGTCGGCTTAATAATAATTGGATAATTAAAATGAGTTCTGTTTATTTCATTTAAAGGAAATTGAACTTCGGGTCTATATTTTATTGGAACTAATTCCATTATAGCTAGTTTATTGTTTTGTGAAAGAGGATACGGATTTGTATTTAATAAAAATATCCATTGTATAATAAATCCAATAAAAAAGCCTAATAATGTTATCTTTTTATAAATAATAAATGAAAATAATAATGGAAATAAAGCCACAAATAAATTTAATAATGTTCCAAATATAAAGAAAAATAAAAAACCTTCAACATCACGCATGTCCCAATAAGTTGATTTATCATCAGAAACACTATCTGTATCACTATCTGAGTCACTATCTGTATCACTATCTGAGTCATTGCCAAAATTACTATCAGAATCATCGCTATTTGATTTTTTAAATAAACCTAAAATCGTGTAATAAATACTTTTAAAATAACTAAAAATAAAAAATTTAAATAAAAAAAATATTATTAATAAATATGCTATATTTTTAAAAATCAATTTTGTATTTTTATTCATATATATTATTAAATAAAATAATAAAATAATAAAATAATAATTTTAGTTATATTATTATTTAAATAATAACAATATAATATTAATAATGACTTCAAATATTCTTTGTTTTGTAAAACCCGTTTTTCTTGTTTTTGGTTCAAATGGTTGGATTGGTAATAAAGTATGCAATTATTTAGAAGATAATAACATTAAATTTTATAAAGCCAGTTCTCGTGCAAATGATGTTGATGGTGTTCGTAATGAACTATCAATCCATCCAAATATTACTAATGTAATCAGTTTAATTGGGCGAACTCATGGCACATATAATGGTGAAAAAATAACAACTATTGATTATTTAGAAAAGCCAGGTAAATTAGTTGAAAATATTAGGGATAATTTATATTCACCCCTTTCTCTAGCAATACTGTGTAAAGAAAAGGAAATTCACTTTACTTATTTAGGAACAGGATGTATTTTTGATTATGATGAAAAGCATCCATTTGGACAAGAAATCAATGGGTTTCATGAAAATAGCAAACCCAATTTTTTTGGGTCATCTTATTCCATTGTTAAAGGTTTTACCGATGAACTAATGCATTTATTTAAGGATACTACATTAAATATTCGCATTAGGATGCCTATTACACATGAATTTAATGAAAGAAATTTTGTAACAAAAATTTCAAATTATAAAAAAATTTGTTCTATTCCAAATTCTATGACAGTATTAAATGAATTGATTCCTATCATGATAGATTTAGCATCGAAATGGCGAACTGGAACAATAAATCTAACAAATCCTGGTCTTATATCTCATAATGAAATTTTAGAAATGTATAAGGAAATAGTAGACCCTGATTTTAATTGGGAAAACTTCAATATTGAAGAACAAAATCAAATTCTTTTGTCCAAACGCTCAAATAATTTTTTAGACACAACAGAATTAGAGATATTGTATCCAAATGTTAAAAATATTCGTGAATCAGTAAAAGACATGTTGGTTTTAATGAAAAATAACAAAAATTAATTGTAATTGAGTTAATAAATATAAAAATATTATTAGTATTTAAAAATTTAATTAGTAATAATAAAATGAAAGCAATAATATTTGGTGCAAAAGGGTCAATTGGAAATTATATTTTAAATGAATTTTTAAATGAAAAAATAAACATAATTGGAACAACAAGTAATATTGAAAAGATATCTGAAAATATTATTTTTGTTAAAAGTGATAATTTAGATAATTTAAAATTTATTGAGCCAGTTGATATTGTTATATGGGCAAATGGGGATAATTGTAATGATAATATAAATACATATAACAATGATACTTTTAATAAAATTATAAATGCAAATGTTACTTTCATTTTAAACACAATGCATAATTTATTACAAAATAAAAAAATTAACTGTAATTGTAAAATGGTAATAATTAGTTCAATTTGGGAAGATAATACAAAAGAAAATAAACTATCATATTCAATATCAAAATCCTCATTAAACGCGCTTGTTAAAAATGTTTCATATGACTTATCCGAATATAATATTTTAATTAACAATGTTTTACCTGGAGTTATAGATAATGAAATGTCTCGTAAAACATTAACTAACGAGCAATTTGAATATATAAAAAATTATATGAAATTTGGAAGATTAATAAATCTATCAGATGTGTATAAAATTGTTAAATTTTTAGCAATAGATAATACTGGAATAACAGGTCAATCTATAAAGGTAGATTTAGGTTTTACAAATATGAAAAAATTTAATTAAATATTATATTTTTAAAGCAAAAAAAATGTGATAAATTTAAAGTAATTTTAATTATATAAATATAAAGGTTTATAGTAAATAATTTATAAAATGAATTTTAATGTTAATTCTGTAGATTTTTATTCAGAAATGAATTTAAATAATGCAATTTCTATAAAATCTTTTAAAAAGGATTATCATGTTATATATAGCAGTAAAAATATTGAACAACTAGTAAACGAAAATTATATTGAAGGCGACTTTATTTTTATCGATAAAAATGTTTTTAATTTAAGCCCTGAAACTTTTATAAATATAAAAAATATATTATTATTTAATGCTATTGAGGAAAATAAAAATATAGAAAATGTATTAATTTTGATAGATAAATTATATAATCTTAATTTTAATAAAAAAAATAAATTAATAGTAATTGGTGGTGGCATTACTCAAGATGTTGGTGGTTTTGCATCGGCTATTTATAAAAGAGGTATAAATTGGATATTAATACCTACAACAATATTATCTATGACAGATAGTTGTATAGGCAGTAAAGTGTCAATAAATAGAAAAAGCAAAAATATGCTTGGTATGTTTTCAGCACCAAATAAAATATTTATATCTGATTTTTTTTTAAGTACTTTATCAAATGATGATATAATTTCTGGTATTGGAGAGTCTTTTAAATTATCATTGATAGGTGGTGAAAAATCTTACAAATATTTTCTTGAACAATATTCTCAAAAAAATTACATTAATATTATTAAAATTTCTTCATTAATTAAAAAACAGTTAATAGAATATGATGAATTTGACGAAAATGAAAGACGCGTTTTAAATTATGGTCACACAATAGGTCATGCTATAGAATGCACTACAAATTATTTTATTCCACATGGTATCGCTGTATTAATAGGTATGTACATAAAAAATTTGTTATTTTATAAAAACAAACATCAAGAAATTAATGATTTAATAATAAAAATGGTAGATATAAAATATTTTAAAATAAATTTTAATTATGATGAATTTATTAAACACTTATTATCTGATAAAAAAAATAATGGTGACCAAATTTGTTTTATTTTATTAGAAGATTTAGGAAAAAGCATATTTATATTTAAAACAATAAATGAAATAAATGATTCTTTAAAAGAAATAATTTTTAATTTATTTAGCCAACATAACCCTTAATTTTTATAATTATTTAACTAATTTATTATAAAAATTAGTTAAATAATTATAAAAATTAACTAATCAAATTACATGAACAAATTAAAAGAAATATTAACAAGTTTAAAACATTTAGGTTGTTCGGGAATTAAAATATCATATGAAGATGAAGGAGCATTATTAAATGAAGTAATATCAATGAGATACTTAACATCAAATATTGGAATTGATTTATCAATTAAAATCGGTGGATGTGAAGCAAAAAGAGATATAGTTGATTGTTTGAACATTAATTGTGATTCTATAGTTGCTCCAATGATTGAAAGTAGATTTGCATTAACCAAATTTATAAATTCATTAAACCAATATAATTATACTGGCAAGAAAGGTTTTAATCTTGAAACTATAAATGCATATAATAAATTAGATGATATTTCTAAAGAATTTTCTAATATAGATTATGTAACATTTGGAAGAGTTGATTTTGTAAATTCATTAAATAAAAATCGTAGTTATGTTAATGATAAAGATATGTATGATATAGTTGAAAATGTTTTTAAAAAAACTAAAGAACAAAATAAAAAATGTTATTTAGGAGGAGCAATAAGCATTAATTCAAATGATTTTATTAAAAAACTTATTGAAAATAATTTATTGGATTATTTTGAAACAAGATATATAATATTTGATACTAAAAAAATAAATTTTGATAATTTTGATAATTTACTTTACTATGCAAATTTATTTGAAGTTGAATGGTTAACTTTTATAAGTAATAGATATGGTGAATTATTTAATAAAGATAAAGAAAGAATTAAAATGATTGAAGAAAGAATAAATATTATAAATAAATAAATTTAAAATTAATAATAATAATAATAATAATAATAATAATATGAATAATATGAAAATCAAAGTTAGTGATTATATTGTTGAGTTTTTCAATAAAAACGGTTTAAATACATTATTTACAATAACTGGTGGGTTTGCAATGCATTTAAATGATTCGTTTGGTAATAATAAAAATTATAAAATTTATTATCAACATCATGAGCAATCTTGTGGGTATTCAGCCGTTGGATATTCAAAAACCAATTCAAAACCATGCATAGTATGCACAACAGCAGGAGTTGCAGCAACAAATGCAATTTCTCCTTGCTTAGTTGCACATCAAGACAGTCTGCCTATTTTATTTATTTCAGGGCAAGTTAAAAGTACAGAAACAATTCAAAAAATAAATACTGAAAATATGAAACTAAGACATTATGCCGGAGCAGATTGTGATATTATTTCAATAGTAACTCCTATAACAAAATATGCAAGAGAAATTTCAAATGTTTTAGAAATAAACGAAGTATTGATTGAAGCTTTCAAAAATCTTATAAATGGACGTCCTGGCCCTGTTTGGTTATCTATTCCAGTAGATATACAGGGTATGCTAATCGACAATGTAAATATTCCTTTAATAGAAAAAAATATCAACCAAAACACAATTATAAATAAAAATGAATTAGATAAAATTTATGAATTATTAAAAATTGCTGAAAGGCCTCTAATTATTGCAGGAAATGGAATAAAACTAGGTAATTGTAATGATAAATTTACAGATTATTTAAATAAATATAATATTCCTGTTGTTGTTACCATGTTAGCTACAGATGTTATTGAAAATAATAATAATTTATATTGCGGTAAAATTGGATTAATTGGAGATAGGTCTGGTAATTTTACACTTCAAAATTGTGATTTATTAATTTCACTTGGGTGTAGAATGGCTCAAGGAATTGTTGGTTATAGAGATGACTGGTTTGCAAGAGAAGCTAAAATAATTTATATTGATAATGACCAAAATGAAATAGAAAAAAATAATATTAAATATACTTTAAAATTAAACATGGACTTAAATTTATTTTTTGATAATTACAATTATGAACCAATTAATTATTCCAATTGGTTAAAAAAATGTTTATATTGGAAAAACAAATGGTATTTTGAAACACCGAATTTTAATGATAATAGTATCAATCCATACTATGTTTTAAAAACTTTTTTTAAAATAGCTCCTGAAAATAAAATAACCATTGCTTCTTCGGGTTCTATTGTAACAAGTGTATGGCATATGGTAAATATCAAAAAGGGTGACAAATTTTTAATAAGTAGTCAAGGTGATATGGGATTTGAATTAACATCATCCATTGGAGCTCAGATTGCCGAACCTAATAAAATGGTTATACCAATTTTAGGCGAAGGTTCTTTTCAATTAAATATACAAGAACTACAAACAATTATTCATTATAAACTTCCAATAAAAATTTTATTATTTAATAATGGGTCATATGGTGCAATCCAAATTACACAGACAAATTTTTTTAAAAATAAATTTGGTGTCGATTATGAAAGTGGGTTATCTTTCCCGGATACAGAAAAAATATCATATGCGTATGGAATAAAATATTTGTCAGCAAAAAATAACAATGAGATTGAAGAAAAAATACAAGAATTTATTGATTATAAAGAAACAATTATATTTGAAGTATTTTCTTGTATTCAAGGAAGATATCCAAGACTAAATGCAATTAAAAATGATGACGGAACATTTACAAATAGACCATTTGAAGATATGGACCCATTTTTACCAAGAGAAGAATTTAAAAATGAAATGATAGTTAAAATTGTTTGATTATTTAACACTTTCTTTATTACAAATATTACATAATAATATTTTTATTTACATAACAAAAATATTAAAATATAGAATTTAGATTATTTTGTAAATCATTAATAGTTATTATTAATATATTTTTATTTATTTTTTTTATGTTATTTTTTAAATTAGTATCATGAATTATAGAAGTTAATAAAACAACATCATTATCATCAGCTATTTTATTATATAAATCACAGTTAATAATATTTATATTTTTTATGCATTTATTTAGATAACAAGGATTATCATCTATTATGCTTATAATATTTGTACATTTTGTAATATTATTTAATATTTTAAATAAAAATTGACCACAACCATAAATATAAATATTTTTATATTGGATTAATTTTTTAAAATCAATATTACTAATTACATTATTTCCAATATCAATATATTTTTTAAAAGATTCATTTTTTTTATTTTTTTTAAAAATACCTCTAATAACATAATATTTACTATTTTTAATTGAAAAATAATCATCATCTAAATAAATAGGAAAAAAATCGTGATTTGTTAATAATTTATTTAAAGCATATTTTGAAAAAAAATTTATGTGTTCAATATTTATTTCCTGCAAAGGACAAATATCACTAATTTTATCATAATATTCTGCATTTGGGACTTCTATATACAATAATCCTGATTCCACTATATTATTTTTAATTTTTTTTATAAAATCATTTATATCATAAATATGTTCTAATACATGTGATAATAATAAACAATCATATTCTTTATAATTTTCATCCATCCCAATATCATAATTATCTATATTATATGTGTCTCCCAATAATTCTTTTATTTTACAATTTCCTGAACCATAATCTATAATATTTTTGATATTTTTATTTTTTAAAAAATTTTTCAAAAAAAAACTGCATTTTTCATCTTTATCAGAATAAATCACTAAATTTTTATAATTGTTAAATGTTTTATAATAATTATCATAATCAATTTGAACATTTTTTGAATTTGAATAATAAAAATTACAATTTTCACAATAGTAAATTGAAATATTATTATCTAAATTTATATCGTTAACAATTAACATTTCAACTGAAAAAATTATATTATTATTTTCTTTATTGCAACAATTACAACTTCTCATATCTTATATTATTAATAATTATATTATTAATAATAAAATTAAACTAATGCGAAAAACTCCTTTATTTTTGAGCAAACATAATCTACATCTTCAACCGTCATTCCGTGATGTGCTCCCAACAAAAAACCTTCTGCCATTATTCTATCTGAATTAGGAAAAACTTCTAAATATTCCCTGTAAACAGGATGCCTTGTAACATTTCCTGCAAAACATACTCTTGTTTGCACATTATTATTTTCTAAATATGTTAACAATTCTAACCGCTTTTTTGACATAAATGGAATTGCTAACCAATCACTATTAAAAGTATTTATTGGTAAAACTATGTCTTCCACATCTTTTAAATTTTCCAAATACCTATTAAATACACTTCGTCGTTTTTCTCTTATTTCCTCAATTCTATCTAATTGAACCAGTCCAAATGCAGCATTTACTTCTGATGATTTCATATTGTATCCAACTGCACCATATAAAAATTTATAATCATAAGGAATACCATCTATATTATATCCAAATCTTTCACTCATATCTTCTGAATTATCTCCAATACGACCCCAGTCCCTAAACATTGTTGCTCTTTTCAGTAATTTTTCATCATTAAACATTACCATTCCTCCAGAACCACATGCAGTAATTAAATGACTAGAATAAAAACTTGTTATTGAAATATCTGTTTCAGGTGTTAATGTAACAGTATCAGCAGAGTCTTCAAATAGAACTAAATCTGTCCTTTTGCGAATTTCAGCCCAATCTGGTTTTGAACCTACCAAATTCGGAATTAAAATTACTTTTGTTTTATCGGTTATTTTTTCACAGACTTGGTCGGGAGTAGGAACATAAGTTCCGATTTCAACATCACAAAAAACAGGTTTTAATCCACATTGAAGAATTGGTGCTAAGGTTGTTGAAAATGTACATGCAGGTGTAATCACTTCTGCACCCGGCTCTAAATTAAGAGCATTTAATCCTAACAAAATTGCTGAAGAGCCACTATTTACAAATAAGCCGTGCTTTTTTCCAAATAATTCTGATACACGCCTTTCAAATTGAATAGTTCTTGGACCAAAACCAGCTAACCATCCATCATGCAAACATTCTATAACTGCGTTAATTTCTGCATCACCATATGCTTCTTTTTTATTAGGTGCATACCAAATTTTTTTATTCATTATATTAATATAATAAACATATTTATTTAATATATTTAATATTTATAATATTTATAATATTTACAATATATAAATTAATCTTCAAAAAAATTATGATAAACATTATTTTCCATATATTCAAAATCTTGTATGTCATTTATAAAAGGAATGATTGTGTTTTCTATATTAAATTTTAAAATTTCATCCCATTGCTCTTTTACTAAATATAATGTTGCTTCTGCAAAAGGAATATCCTCTTCACCGTAAGCAATTCCATATAGGTTATCCATATTATTTTTCAATAAATATTCAGACGCTGGAGTTTTTTTAATCCAATCCGATTTTGATAATCCGTTTACTTTATAAACAATGCTAATACACCCACATAATGCTGCCATAATCGTTAAAAAAGTATTGGAATCATAACTATAAAAATATTTATATTTATTAAAAAATTCAATGCATTGTTGTTGCGTTCCGCCAATTATTTCAAATGAGTCTTGTGGATGAATTAAAAAAAAACCATCCCTATGAATAACAAATGCTTTTCTAAATGTAAAGCATGAACCTTCTCTTTTTTCAAAATTTATTTGTTTTATTTCAGGGTCAACATAAACATTACTTAACATTTTATAAATATGTTTTTTTTCAGGATACAATGAAAATTTTTGTTCGCTATTAAAGTGATAAACTAACTCATTTTTACCCCATGTATCCGCACATGAATGTGGAACATTTTGCCCCAATACACTTAACATCCAACGAACTACATTAGGTGCATTTAATGGATTTCCTAAAATACCCTCGCAATATATTACTACAGAATTTTCATCTAATGGAAATTCATTATCATAAAATTTATTAAATATGCAATTATTTTCAGTCCCCAAATGGGGGTGCATTCTAACCATAACTCCTAACTCATCTAATATTTTAGCCAAATAATACTGAACTACCACACCTCCATTTTGATAATCAAATGCGTAATGCGGAAATATTAAAATATTTTTATTATTAGCAGTTTTTTCACTTAATAAATGTAAATCTGTCATGAATACTTATAATATGTAAACTTTAAATATAAATATAACAAAATAATATAAAAATAACAAAACAATATAATAAAATGAAAATACTTTTAACAGGTGGAAATGGTAATATAGCAAAAACTATAAAAAAAAATATGTCAAATTATTATGATATTACTAGCCCATCCCGAAATGAATTAAATATTTTAAATTTTGAAGAAATAAAAATATTTTTAAATAATAATGATTATGATATTTTGATTCATACTGCTATTGAAGGTGGTCGGAGAACTAAAGAAGATGAAAAAAATATTGTAAAAAATAATTTACTAATGTTTGAAAATATTTTGTATTTTGTAAATAGATTTAAAATGATAATTAATCTTGATTCAGGCGCAATATATGACCGTTCAACTGATATATTAAATAGAAAAGAAGACGATATTTCAACAATTCCAACGGATTATTATGGTTTTTCAAAATACATTATTTACAAAAGGTCATTGCAATATTATAATATTTATAATTTTCGAATTTTTAATATTTTTCATACAAATGAGGAACCTGATAGATTTATAAAAAGTTGTTTTTTATCAAAAAAAAACAAAACTCCTATAACTATTTATGAAGATAAATATTTTGATTTTGTTTATGAGGACGATTTTATTAAAATTATTAAATATTATGCTGACAATTTTACAAAACAGGAAATCCTTGAAAAAACTATAAATATTTGTTATGAACAAAAATATAAATTATCTGATATTGCAAAATTAATTTTAAAAGATGAAAATAGTAAGTTAATACAAATATTAAATAATAATTTTAACAAAAATTATAGTGGCGATTGTTCAAAACTTTATAAATTTAATTTACCATTAATTGGATTAAGTAAAAGTTTAGATTTATACGAAAAACTAGTTTAAAATAATAAAATAATTTCATTTAATAAATAAATGAATTTATTAGTTACAGGAGGTTGTGGATTTATTGGGTCCAATTTTGTGAATTATTATTTTCATAAAAATCCCAATGTTAAAATCATAAATTTAGACGCATTGTATTATTGTGCGAGTGTAGAAAATGTAAAACCAGAAATTCGCAATTCTGATAGATATATTTTTATTCAAGGAAATTTATGTTCAATGGATTTATTAAAACATATTTTAGAAAGTTACAAAATTGATACGGTTGTTCATTTTGCTGCTCAATCCCATGTTCAAAATTCTTTTGATGATTCCCTTCAATATACAAATGATAATGTTTTAGGAACTCATACTTTATTGGAATCTGTTAAAAAATATGGTAACCTCAAAAAATTCATTCATATTTCAACAGATGAAGTATATGGAGAATCTATGTTAGAAGAAACTGAAGCAAAAAAAAATGAAAATTCTGTGCTTTGTCCAACCAATCCATATGCAGCCACAAAAGCTGCCGCTGAATTAATAGCAAAATCCTATTATTTTTCATTCAAAATGCCTATTATTATTACACGCGGTAATAATGTATACGGGCCAAATCAATATCCTGAAAAATTAATACCTCGTTTTATTAAATTATTAAAAGAAAATCAAAAAGTAACTATACAAGGTGACGGCAGCAATGTAAGGGCTTTTCTTCATGTAAATGATGTATGCAGTGCATTAGAATTAATACTTGAAAAAGGTCAAATAGGCGAAATATATAATATAGGTAGTGATGACCATCATGAATACTCTGTTACTGAAATCGCAAATATGTTAATTAAAAAATTAAAAAATACTGAAGATTATACTAACTGGGTAACTTATATTGAAGATAGACCTTTTAATGATAAGAGATATTACATCAGCAATGATAAATTAAAACAGCTTGGTTGGGAAATCAAAAAAGATTTTGATGAAGGGTTGAATGAATTACTATAAACATTAAATAAAACATTAAATAAAAGATAAAATATTTTATGGATTTTAACTTAAAAATATATTATATTATTGTATTATAAATGCAAGTATTCATAAAAACATTGACTGGTAAAACTATTACTATTGAGGTTGAACCAAATGATACTATTGAGACAGTTAAAGATAAAATTCAAACAAAGGAAGGAATTCCACCAGACCAACAACGCCTTATTTTTGCTGGAAAGCAATTAGAAGACGGACGAACTATTGCTGATTATAATATTCAAAAAGAATCTACACTTCATTTAGTTTTGAGACTTCGTTAAAATAAATTATATTTTTACACTAAATTATAAAAAAATTGAAATAAAATACATTTAAAAATCAACAAAATAGAATACTTATAACTCAAAATGAATCAAAATTCCGACGACAATAACCTATATGTTTGCATTTATGTTAAAATAGCATATCAAATAACATGTGCAAATTACTATTTATCTCGAAATTTAACACTAAATCAAATGTTAGAATTTTTAAAAGCGAGCATATTAAGCGAATTTAATGTAAGTGAAAGCCAATATGAGCTGGTTGAAGCAGGTCAAAATCTGCCTGAAGGTGTTCCATCAGAAGAAGGAAATGCATTTTTAATTTCGTCAAATATTCCATCCTACACGACAATTCACAATTATTTTAATAAAAACCATGTAGCGTTTTATATTCGTATGTTTCAAAATAATTCTTTAGATGATGAATCAACCGAATTAAACACAGCATCTAGTAGCGATAATGATGACCCAATTTGCATGGTATGTCACGAAAGTGAAGAGACCTTAACAACTTATTTTGGTTGCAGCCATTATATTTGTGATGCGTGTTGTGCTGGTTGCATTAACGCTGGGATAAATTGTTGCGGTGTTTGTCGTCATGAAAGATAATAAATTTTTAAATTTAAAAATATGATATATAAATAAATATTTATATAAATAAATATTTATATAAATAAATATTTATATAAATAAATATTTATATAAATAAATATATAAGTATATAAATGGTAAAAATGTCTCACAATTATTGTTATCGTTCTCGTTTAGAAAATTTACTTATTGGTGTGCTTTCTCTAAAAAAAATGCTTTTTTACAATTCAGAGTATAAAAAAAAAGAAAATTTAACTTCAACACTTATTATTCCTGGTGAATCCTTCTAAATTTTTTATATTTTTTTATAATTTTTATAAAAATATAATTACATCAAGTATATTTTTATATTCAATAAATTTTAATAAATTTTAAACAATTTCAATAAATTCTGTTCCATTCCATTTAATATTCCGTGTATTAAATAATATATTCATATTTATTACTTCCGGTTTATTTTCTTCATGATAAAACAATTTTTCTATTTGTGCGTCATCACGAAAACGAGCTGTATACTCCTGTTGTATATTATTTCTACCAATTCTGCCTAGCGATTGAATTATTTTTTCTTGAGTTAAAGTCAAATCCTTACTTAAATAACCATGACAAAATTGATAATTTGTTCCATAAATATAATCACTTGAAGCTATAATAATATATAATTTCTGTTGGTCTGCTAATTTTTTCATTATTTCAGTGTATGCAATACTAGGATGGTTCGCAATTACTCCTATACCCATTAAAAGCAAAATCTTCCAACTTTCATCAATGTCATTTAAAGACATTATATCAATAATATAACCTTCGTCTATATCACTTGTGAACGCATTTTTTAAATCATTCGCGTCTGTCCATTTTTCAATATGAGCTGATTTATTTGGAACAAATACCTCATTTAGTTGTGCCGACTTTATCATACCTCTTAAATCCTCTATTCCTTGTTCTAACCTGTCTGTAATATTGTTTCTACTATTATCTCCTATCGGTGTTTTATCTTTTTTGCTTTTTTCTTTACCCTTACCTTTACTTTTATCAGTGCCTTTCAATTTATCATTTTCTTCAATACCTGATAATTTTTCTGTTTCATCTTCTAATTGTTTTTCCAATAAACTAATTTGCTCATTTATTTTATTATTACTTGTTATTTTTTCCATAATATTTTCCATTACTTTCACAGGAATGTTTGCTTGTTGAATACAAAATTTAGCTATTTTTCCAACATCATTTGCTAAAAATATTGTTGGACCATCTGTTAGCGTATATGCATCTTTTGTTGTAATGTAAATTGCACATTGCTCTTCTTCTTTTGTTGCTTTTGAAATGCTTAACGGTTGTTCGCTTTTTAAACGACTAATAGGTTGACCAGAAAGCGAATTTTCAGAAACTAAAACACCCGGTCCAATACTTATAGATTTTTTTATTTTGTTTCCTTTTGTATCTATTGCATTATTTGAAGCAATTCGTTTATCTCTATTTGTAATTAAATGTTGATACACAATTTGCCAAACATTCGCCTTTATTTTACTGAGTAATCGTAAATAGTGGAGCTTTATATTTTGCATATTTATATCATCAATGCTTGCAAAATACCTATTTGCCTTAGCACTTCCACTCACATAGTCATTTGTTTCTACAAAACGAATAAATTCTACAACCCCCTTTAAATCGAAATACCTCAACAATGTTAAATTTTTTTGACAATGTTCTGTGATTTTAAGGATTTGTGCATAATCGTCACTCATATGATGAGGCAAAACTACATACCCATTTTTATTAATAATAGGTATTGATTTTTTACAATCATGACTAACAATATTGAAAATTTGTGCGCCTAAAAATTTTGTTTTAAAATCAGCGATAGTTTCTGTTAATTCATGCAATTTAGGTAAAGTTGCAGATGATAATATCATGTTGGGAATTATATTTTCCTTCCAATTTTTTTTTATTGTTTCATGCAATTCATGATTATTATAATCCATGGTTATTGTTGGTTCATCCCAATAAACAATAATTTTTTCCCTAGTATTAAATGCAGCCATATAAAACATTGCAGGTAAATAAGATTTAATATCACATATCATAATTTCAACTTTTTCACCCACGCTATTATCTACTTTTCCTATACCACCACTTTTTCTGTGTTTTGTATATTCTTTCGCCGCAAAATAATGTAAACGAATATCATCTGCACTTGAACAACCAAAACCGAATGCAATCTTTTTATTCACTGAAATTGCTGCTTTTGCCAAAGCCAACCCTACATGTCTTGCTGCACATACGAAAATAATGCGATAATTTTCAGATAATCCTATAGGCGTAAGTGTTTTTCCTGTGCCTGTTGGTGCAATATAAAGCGCCAATTTAGGTCCTCGGTTTTTCATTAAAGTGAAAATTTCTTTTTGATGTTCATATAAAATGCTATCGGAATATTTAAGCAAAAGTTTATTTTTTTCTATAAATTCCACAGCATTAAATATAAAATTAGACATATTTATTTCATCCTCCAATTTTGTTAAAATGTTTTCAACTATTTTTTGAACATGAGAGTTTATATTAAATATGGAAACTTTTGTTAATTTAAATAATGTAAAATATTCAATCACCCAATTTGTATTGCCTTGACTTTTTGATAATAAAATTTTATTAACTATTTCCAATAATAAATATTCAAAAATATTATCAATATTTATCTTTTCTAGTGAATTTTTTTCTAAACGAATCAAATCCGCTTTTTTTATTTGCGGATTTGCATTAACATTAATTGATAACTCCGGAATTACAAATTTCTCTTTCATTTTTTTAACTTTATCCGAAAAATATTTATTGTATAAGTAATCTTCCATTATTTCACTTTTTGTTATTTTTAAATACTCAATAAGTGATTTGTGCTTATTGAATTTAATATTTACATCGTGAAAACCCTGAATAATTAATTCTAATATGTATTTTTCATTTTCGTCTACAGGAATCTCAATTCCCTGCCATTCTGATTTAGTTAATTTGCGTTGATTTAAATCCATTTTCGTTGATTTGTGTTGTGTTGTTTTATTTTTATATTTTAACTTTATATACTAATCAATTTTTATTTTATTTACTTTAATTATTTACTTGTATTTTTATTATTCGTATACATTTTTTTATCTTTTAACGACGATTCTATTTCATACATTAGAAAATAACTTATTGTTAGTTTTAGTAAAGAAACTCCCATTACAATTATAAGTTGTTTATATGATTTTATATAAAATAATTTAAGTATTTCTACTGCTAATATAAACGATAAAGATATTGAAATCGCTTGACCTATATGTAATCTTGTATCTTCATAAGCTAACATTGGATTACTAAATTCTTTTATGTATATTATAAATGACCATATTATGTTAATAGATATAATTATAATTGATAACGAATAGCATAAAATATCTATTAATGAAATTATTTTTTTTAATAAATTTTCATATTTAATCAATGTATACATATATATATATATATATATTTGATAAAAAAATTGAATAATAAAATCTGCAATTTATACATAAAAAATAACGCATATCTTTATATTTCACATTTCAATATGACAACAAATAAAATACTCACAATTGAAGGTAATATTGGTGGTGGTAAATCAACGCTATTGGAAGCGCTTAAAAAAAAATATGAAAACAATCCAATTATTCTATTTTTAGATGAACCGGTTAAAGATTGGGAATCCATAAAAGATAAAAATAATATAACCATGCTAGAAAAATTTTATTCCAACCAAGAGAAATATTCTTTTCCTTTTCAAATGTTGGCATATATATCTCGTCTGGCTTTATTAAAAAGTGCCATGAAAAATACTGATAAAGTTATTATTACGGAAAGGAGCTTATTTACCGATAAATTTGTTTTCGCAAAAATGTTGCATGATATGGGAAAAATCGAAGATGTTAATTATCAGATTTATTGCAAATGGTTTGATACTTTTTCAGGAGATTATTTTATCCATAAGTGCATATATGTAAAAACTACGCCTGAAACTTGTCATGAAAGAATTTTTAAGCGTTCAAGGTCTGGTGAGAATTGCATCCCATTAGATTATCTAATTCAATGTGATAAATATCATGATGAAATGATTCCAAATATTCAATCAATGTTTGCAAATCCGGATGATGACATTATTGTATTAGATGGTAATACTGATATTTATTCAAATCCTCAGGAGCTAGAAACATGGATTGAAAAAATTAATGAGTTAATTTTTGAATAATTCAAATAATAAGCTTTATTCCAAAAGATATTAAACAAATAAATCAAAATATATGTAATAATGGATTCACAATCAATAATAAAAACAAATGAAGAAATACTTTTACAATTTAAAAATACTGCTATTCGTAGTAGATTAAAAAGAGAGATTACTAATATGTATGCTTTATTTAACACAATTATTTTAAATATTAATGAAAAAAATGAATTAATAGTTACAATTAGTGAAGTAATTAATGATAAAAAACAAAAATATAAATTTATTATTAGTAATCATTACCCTTTTTCATGTCCTCAAATTTTTTTTCAAAACAAACCTTATCGTGATTTTTTAACATTTAATTATTTAAAAGAACAATCTGTTTTATTTAAAAAAATCACAGGGAAAGGATGTTTTTGTTGTCATTCATTTATTTGTAACAATAACTGGAGCCCTGCTATTACATTAAATTTAATTATTAGAGAAATAAATGATATTAAAAAACAGAGGCGCAACTTTATAAATAAAATATTAACTGATAAAATAAAATTTAAATATTTGATAGATGATATTGACATTGAATCATGGTTGTTTTAATTTACATTTTATTTTATACATAGAATATTATAATATACAATATAATATTATAATATACAATATAATATAGTATAATATAATATAAAATGCAAAATTCTGATATTGTAAATGAATTGGATGAAGCTATTATTTGCCCTCACTGTCTAGACCCGGTTTTAATTGAAAAATTAAATTGTTGTATTTTTAGACACGGTATCATGAAAGATTCAATGAAACAAATGAACCCACATGCTTCAAAAGAAGAATGCGATAGTCTTTTCTCTCAAGGGTTAATTTTTGGTTGTGGGAAACCATTTAAAATTATAAAAACTGGCAATCATATTTGTGTTGAAGTATGTGATTATATATAAAGCATATAAAAATATATTTGCATTAATATATATATATATGCAAAAACAAAGCCTAATTACCGCTTTATTTACTAAAAAATCACCAAAAATATATCCTATAGAAAATAAAAATACATGTGAATATGTATTAAAATTTGACGGATGCAGTAAAGGCAATCCTGGTCCATCTGGTGCAGGTGCGGTTTTATATCATAATGAAAACGAAATATGGTCAGATAATCAATATATTGGTAATAAAAAAACAAATAATTATGCTGAATACTATGGACTAATACTTGGATTAAAAGAAGCAAATAGGCAAAATATTCAAACGCTTCATGTTTGCGGTGATAGCTTGCTCGTTATCAAACAAATGAATGGTGAATATAAATTAAAATCAGAAAATTTATATCAACTGTATAATGAAGCGAAAAAATTAGAAGAAACATTTGTAAATATTACTTATGAGCATATTTACAGGCAATATAATAAAAGAGCAGATGAACTAGCAAATCTTGCTTTAGAAAATGAATTATTTCTTGATGAATTTAAGAGTGGGTTTTGAATCCTGTATATGGGTTTATCGATATTCCAATAATCCAACATTCAATTTTTGACTAGGTTTATATTTTAAAATATCCAATTCTTTTGTTGTGGTTGGAAATTCATCAAAACCGTAAATATCTTGTAACATAAGCCATTCAAATATACCACCTAAATAAATAAATATATTATAAAACCCTAATTGTAAAAGTTGCTGATATTTTTTATATATTTTTTCATCATTGCAATTTCTACCATAAACAATTATTTGAATGTTTTTGCCGACACTTCCGCGCAAGTGTTTATTAATTATTGCCTCTTCTTGTTGAGCATTAATGGTGCCAATAATAAGACATGTTTGTTCTGTTTCATTCAGCGTATTAATTAGTAAATAAATTTCGGGATTTTTACATACTGTTTGCATATCCTCGAAATTTATTTTTTGCATTGATGATTGAGAATTACCCATAATTTAAGTATTTTATATATTTAAATTATAATTTAAACACAATTTTAGACACAATATTGCGCATAATTTCTTAAAGCAATTCCATATTGGAAAGCTCTTTCAAATATCTCTTGGAGCATGTTTCCACCAAAAGTCCGTTGGCATACACCCCATAATTCATGTAATAATCTTCATTCTCTAGAGCAAAATGGTAGATGTTGTAAGAACCTGCTTTTTCATAAACAGTTGTTTTGTCATCAACGCAAGCAGGCAAACGATATTTACGGTCAGTAACATAAGCAGCTCCATTTACCTGGATAGTTTTTTCTCTCTGTGCTTGAGAAGTGAAGTTATCCACAAGAATAGAATGGCACCCAGTAATGACTAAATCTTCAGTTAGCTCAGGATATTTATCCTTAGAGCACTTGTAAAGCTGGTCTTTAATGCGCGATTCAGATGCGACATGTTGGATTCTTCTTTTGCCAACAGCATGAACAGGAACAAATCCATTTTTAGATGTTTTCACTAAATCACCATTTCTCAAATTTTGCACAGCGACATATCCATTGTTAGTTAAAATTTTGGAATCTTCTTTGAAGCAAACAAGCTCAGCTTGCACTTGTATTTTAAAATTTGCTACTTGTACAGAAGAAGTAGCATTAGAATACACCCAAGCACCAAGATAATATGTTCCTGGTTCTAAAGTAAAAGGAGAAGGGTACTGGCTATTAGTTAATACTGTGCCAATTGGTGGTAAATAAAAATTTGTAGAAACCAAGCCAGTAGCTTGGTCAACAGTTAAATTACCACCAGTATAAGTATATGTTGTTGGATCAGTAAAACTACCTGTGCCACCTGTATCAGATATATTTACATTACCATCATCTGCATTCGCATAACCTAATGTAAACCATTGTGCAATATAATCTGATAATGGAAATTGATTCAAATTATAAGTAAATGAAATTGTATTATTGCTGTTTGAATACAATGTAGTGACGCCACTTCCGGTGCCACTGCTTCCTGAATAAATTATCAAATCTGTCACTCCACCACCAAATAATGATGATAAAGTAACTGTGACACCTGAACCATTAGGTATGGCATTTAAATTTGTTACACTATCATTATGCTGAGCTTTTGTACCAGTTGAAAAACCAGTTAAAAAAGCATTCAAATCAATTTCAGGCAATTCAGTAACATGCTTAAATGAAACATACTCTAAATTTGTGCAACCTTCAAATGCACCACTACCAATTTTTATAACAGAACTTGGGACAAGAATATTAGTTACAGTTGTATCGTCTAAAAATGCGCCAGCGTTTATCTCTACAACATTATAAATTGTTGATGTACCAGGGTCTGTCGCAGTTGGTTTGAATAAATAGGTTGCGCTTGGTGCAACAGCACTATCTAATCTAGCAGTGGTTGAATCTAAAATAGTATAAACAAAATTTCCGTCATTAAAGGTTGTTGCACCAACTGCTGATGCACCATTAACAAAATAAAAAGAAATATTATGTGTACTTCCATCTTGGTCAAGAATACTGTTATCATTTGCATTTGTAACACTAGAATTATATATACCTCTTGCTACTGTTGAGCCTCCATTAAAGGCATTGCTGTATATAGTAGTTGGCAATAATGTGGTAGCACTAAATGTAACTGTTGTTAGACTGGAACAATCTCCAAATGCGTACTCGCCTACAAATTTAACTGTACTTGGAATAGTTACACTAGTTAAAGAGGTGCAACCATTAAACCCGCTCCAACCTGTAAAAAGATTATTTACATCTGCTAATGTTACTAATCCTTCTTCTAATATTAAACTAGTTAAACTAGTACAATATGCAAATGATAGTGCAAAAAATGAAGTAATATTAGATTTAACGGTAATAGAAGTTAATGATGCAACATTGAATGCATTTCTACTAACAGCAGTTACATTCCAAACCTTTGAATCAGTGTCTGTAGCTGTTTCAGGAACAACTAATGTAGTGACACCAGTTGAGTCAACAAATCCATCAACTGAAACATAAGAATTATTAAGAGGGGTAAATTTAAAATTATTATGAACAAATTGTGGAGGCGCGGTATAAGTGAAAAGTTCATAAAAAAAATAATGAATATCACTTGCACTATTAGCACCAAAAAATGAAATATAATAATTATTACCATTAACAAGGTTAAAAGGGTTAGTATTTCCTTCATTAGTTACATAGCTATTTGGTAAATAAAAATTTATGGTTGCTTTATTATCAACTGGTGATACAACATTTTGATAATTACTATCATCATAGACATAAAGCGATGGATTTTGCAATGATGCAATTCCATTGTGAACACCTATTACTATATTATTATTATTTAAATTTTCTGCAATTGTAAAAAAATAAATGTTATAATTATATCCAGTAACATCAACTGATAAGTTGTATGATTGACAACCAGTTAAACCGGATGATAAACTACCTGAGCCATTAACAACGATAGACATTTATAATATTATAAAATATTATTTTTATTTAAAAAATTCCTAAATAAAAAATTCCTAAATAAAAAATTCCTAAATTTTTAAAAATTACATATTACACATATTACATAAAACACACACATATAATGGACTAAAGCCTAAATTTTTATTTCATTAATTCTTTCAAAAATATTTTACTAGAACAATAATCGCATTCATTATAATATTTGTGAATAATTTTGCACTTATTTATTGTTGTATTTGTGCTTTTACAATTTTTACATAAAATGTATTCTTTAACATATTTTAGTAAAATGTTTGTAATTCTTTCAGATTGAAAACGACCTCTTAAAATTAATTTTTCATTTGAAACATGGCCCTGACAAAATAGCTCAAATAACAAATATTCAACCATGTGAGCCTTTCTTTTTTCGAAATCATCAAAAACCTTCTTTCTTTGTATGCTTTTTAAAACTGTAGTGAAATTTTCAATAGTTGTAATTTTATTTTTTCGCGTTAATATTGGTATAAGTCCTGTTTTATTACTACCGCTGCTTTCATCTGGTTTTTTATAACTCATAAAATTATAAAGGCGGTTCAAAAGAGATTCATATTCATATAACTTACCGTCTATTTGCTGTTGCTCTTGTTGTTCCAATGGTAATACGCTATCATTATTTGAGGCTGCGTTTTCTTGCAATGCAGATGCTGTAATTTTATCAGTATTATTATTGTGTTCGAATTGTTCAAGTAAAATATCCTTTTGTTTTTTTTTCTTTTTCTTTGGCAATTCTAATTGTGTTTTTAAATACATTTGTAATTCCATATCTTCTTTTGCTTTTGCTGACGCCGCGTCTGCGTCTACATCCGCTTTACCAATATCAGTTTGAAAGGATTGTTCTTCAGTTGTCATATTAATATTAATCTATAATTATTATTTATATGAGAACTTAAATCAATTTTTTTTATAATTAAATAAAATATTTATATTTATATTTATATTTATATTTATATTTATATTTATATTTATATTTATATTTATCCACATAATTCATCAATGCATTCAAAAGAACAACAATTTTCATCGCCACCCCTTGTAGAATAAATTTTCATAAATATAAATTTATTACAATTATCACAATAAATCGGATTTTTTATATCGTCAAAAACTAATTTCATTTTATTTTTATGATTTTCCATATCATTATCCATATTCATATTCACTAATGATTGCAAATCGTCGTTATAACTCATGGCTTTGTTATGTTAATTAATAATATTAATTTATAATATTATTAATTCAATTTTTATTTATTTTATTTTAATTAAAATTAACAATAATTTCTACTTTTTCTTTTTTAATACTTTTTGATGCTGAAACTGATAATTCCTCTCTCTTTTTTCTCGTTTTAGTATTCAATCCATCAACTAATGTTTCTTTTCGCTTGCTTGTGCTATTGCGATTGTTCATGTCTTTTTCAATAAATTCATAATTTTCCTCAATATATTGAATAACTTTATTTTCCAAGCTCCATTTAAAAAAATTTAGCTGCCCTATTGTTGTTTCTATAAAAGTCTCATCTTTATAAGGTATATTTATTCTTTCCCATCTGCAAAAAGGGTCAAATCTTTGCTTACTATAAGCTTTTAATTTCAATTTATAATCAACATACACCTTAAATCGTCTAACATTTCCATTATCATCTTCAATGTTATACAATGTAAAATTTTTTTTTGCATAGTTAGTCGCAAACCAATCCACAATACGAAGAGATATTTTTGATTCTCCAGTAATAATATTTAACATTTTGTTTAAATTATTATCCTTTTTGTAAAATTCCATTAAATTATTTAATAATAAATCATTTTGTGTTGTATATGTTGCATTAGACATGATATTAATAATAATTTCTTGTTTTTAAATTATTATTTTTATTTAAGTATTTTATTTGATAAAATATTAAAAATCAAAATAATACTGTTATAATGATTTTATCAAAAAGTTTTACGATATGTTGTTACACCAATGACAATCTATACCAATAAGGTTTTTCCCTCTTTTTTTTCCAAGAAGCAATTCTTTGTTTTTCTTCTGACATATAATAATTTCTATATGATTCAACAGCGTCGTTGGTTTTATACTGTTCAGGCATTGCAAGCGCAAACGGAGTTAAACCAGTAGTTTCAAATTTATCATCATTCGGTATATTCGCTTTAAGAATATTTGCCATCAAATACGCCTTGTGAAATTTTGTTTCAGGGTGTCCATAACGAAACCGCCATTCATTATGGAGCTCTTCAATTAAGTCAAGCGTCCAAACAAAATTTGCTTTTGTTTTGCGACACCAAATGGTTACAGGATGATTTTTATGAGCTAGCTTGTATATTTGGTCATTTACATTGTCATCAGGGTCTAAAATTCGTTTTGCAGAACAAAGCATTTGAACTGCTTCTAATAATATTTTACTTACATGTTTATCCATCATAAATTGTGCAATTTCCCTTTGAATAATGGATAGAATAAATAGATTCATTTTTAATGCTGGTCATAAGTTATTTAATAATAAGTATTTAATAAACATTAAATAAGTTTCAATTTTTTTATAAATTATTTTTTTTCCAAACTTCATAAAAATTATTATAACAAGGACCCCATCCCCCACTTTCTACATATGAAACATAGAAATTATTATCTCTTAATATTTCATCAACAATAATTATCTTTCTTTTTCTAAACTTGTGCTAATCGGCTTTAAATAATTTTCTTGATTCATTAAATCTTCAATATAACTTGCATTATTACCATTGCCATTGCCGTAAGAAAAAAATGGATTCATACCTATTTGACCAACCATTTCACGCTCTGCCATGCGATTGTATGTATCTTCTCTCTTATTCGGTTGCAATTGAAATTCATTTATTAATTGCGATTGTTTATTATCTAAAAAATCCTTAAAACCATTTGAATTTGGCTCGTCGGATGAATATAAACATTGATTTATTACTTGATTTTCTTCTTTTTGTTGCATTTGTTGCATTAATTGAAAATTTAATTCATGGTTTGTATCTGTATTTGACCCTATATTATCATTTATATCTATACTTGCATTTGAATTTGTATTATTTTTAAAATTTCTTGGTGTCTTTTCAGGTTTCTCTCCATTACTCCATTTCCATTCTACAAAATTAACTTTTTTATTTAAATTCATATTATAATTCATATTATAATTACTCATACTTTTATTCTTATTTTAACTAAATATAAATTATACACTGTTATTTTCCTCGCTTTTTACAATATTTAATTGTTTTGTAAATAAAAAAGCGTCTTTATTTTTACGGCGGCGATTCAAATTGCAATCCAAACAAGCCATTATTATATTATCATTATTATGACCTGTGTCATTATCAATTCTATCCACAGTCCATTGCTTCATTTCTCTCACAATCTCATAAAGTATTGCCATTTTTTCTTTACAATAATAACAATTTAAATTACATTCATATAAATTTTGAATTATTGTATTCAAATCTATAAATTTTTCAGGGTCAAATAATTTCCGCAACAAATCTTGCTGCTTATAACTGGCTATTTTTTTATTCAATTCTGCAATTATTATTTCTGACCTATTAATGGTATCAATATCTACATTTGTATTTTCTTGCGTTTTGAGTATTTTACTATTGTATAATTCAGTAATCATTATTTTTTGGTTTTCATCGGATAGCCATTCTTCTGATATAGTCCATTTTAATGTTGTCTTGCGTTTTTTTGGTTCTGATTTATTATTAACAAGTTTTTTTATTTGATACCTGTTATTTGTTCCACTTATTGATATTTTTTTTTCATTATTTATGGTTTCATCATTTATTGTGTCATTCATTAATTATTTATGCTGTTATTTTTAAACCTGTTAATTTATATTTATAAAAATATAGTATTTACGACTAAAAACATCTAAATAATATTATATAAAACTAAGTTAAACTAATTTTATTATATTATATATATGCAGTCAAAGAACAAACAAAATGAATGTGTTGAGCTCAAAAATATCAAATATAAAACAATGTTATTAAGTGGTAATATTGTAAATGAAATTAATTCATCAAACGATGATTTATGCAATTTAGAGAAATTTTTGGAAAATGATAAACAAAATAATCAAAATGAGCCTTGGAGCAAATTGGACAAAACAATAAAAACAAAAAAAGTAATTGTTTTTGCTGAAAAATACACAAAAGAAAATAATTTAAATGAAGAAGATGAAAAAAATCTTATTGCCTTTTTAAAAGACTGTTTAGATAGAAAAAAATTACAAAGGGTTAAAGATGTGGATTATGATAAAACAACCGGTGAAATTAAAGAAATACCTGCAATATTTTATAATAAAAATTCAAAACATTTTACTTTAAAGAATTTAGATAAACGCGTAAATACATTGAAAAGTTTAACACCTAAAAAAGCGATTTCTTCACGAGGAACTGTAAAAAATACAAAAATAAACGATAATTCAGATTCTGATTTAGATTCTAATTCTGATTTAGAATTAAATTTACAAAAAAATAAATAAAAATAAACTAGAATTTACAACGCTTATTAATGAATTATTTAGATATAAAAACATGTCATTATAATAACATAATAAAAGTATTATGTTATTTTCATATTTAAACGATTTAGATGATTTAAAAGACATAATTGATTCAATTGAACCAGACGAAGCTAGTGAAGAACCAATCTTTTTTAATGAAAATGAAGAATGTGAAATTATCGAAACTTGTATGCAATTAATGTATGATTATATTATTGAAAATCCTTGCGAAATATCAGAGCCTGATTTCCATGATTGTATGATTGAGAATGTTAAAGAATTATATTCACCAATGATAATTCCTGAGTGTTTTACCAGCAATAGCAATGATTATTTAACTTTTGACCGTCAACAAATGTTAGATGACCTAGATGAATTAATTGAAATCGCTGCAAATTTATTTTATATTCAAATTATACCACAACGGTCTTTTTCGAATACATTTCCAAAATCAACTCAAATAATTGAAAACATTAAACTTATTCAATTCAAATTGGATTATCTTAAAAATAAACCACAGCCACAACAAAGAACCGAAGAATGGTATATTTTTCGACATAATTTAATAACTGCAAGTAATGCATATAAAGCATTTGAAAATCAAAATACGCAAAATCAATTAATATATGAAAAATGTCAGCCTTTAAATAGTCAAACCGACAAATTCGCGTTTGTAAATGTTGAATCTACTTTTCATTGGGGACAAAAATATGAACCTGTTTCTGTTATGTATTATGAAACGGAATATGATACGTGTGTTGGTGATTTTGGATGTATTCAACATGATAAATATAAATTTTTAGGAGCATCGCCTGATGGAATTAATGCTGATCCATCTCGTCCCGCTCGTTTTGGGCGTATGTTAGAAATTAAAAATATTGTTAATCGTGAAATAGATGGAATACCTAAAAAAGAATATTGGATACAAATGCAATTACAAATGGAAACATGTGACCTAAATGAATGCGATTTTTTAGAAACTCGTTTTACAGAATATGAAACTGAAGACGATTTTTTAAATGATATCGATGGTTCGAAAAGCTTTTATACAACTGCAAAAGGGGAATGGAAGGGTGTAATTATGTATTTTACAACGAATGAAGGCAAACCATATTATTTATACAAACCATTGAAAATGGACCAAGATGAATTTGAAAAATGGTCTGAAACAAAAATGGATGAATTATGTGCTTCTAAAACAAATGATAATGGAACAAAAACATTTGGAATGTGCTGGATTAAAAATATTTTTTGGAAATTAGAAGAGGTAAGTTGCGTCCTTGTTTTACGCAATAAAAAATGGTTTTCGGATAATATAGGTCAAATTGAAAAAGTATGGTCTATTATTGAAAAAGAACGCATAAATGGGGAATATGTAAATCGCGCGCCGAATAAAAGGGTTAAAAAAACAGGACTACCTTTATCAAACAGCACAACTGCATTTGCTGTAAATAAAATAGAAAATTATTTTGATTTAGGTAATAATTTAAATAATAATTTAAATAATAATTTAAATAATAATATTAAAACCGTAAATACAACTTGTTTAATCCCATTATTACACAACAAAAATGAAAAAAACCGTAGCCGTGAAAATTCTTTGGATAATGATAATGAGAATAATTACAAACCTTTAGCAAATACAAATACTATAATAAAAATTAGAACTGAATCAATTGATGAAACAAAACAAAAAAATCTACTATAATAAATGCCGCTTTTAAAATGCGGGCAATTCCAATGTTGGACCTGGCTGGTCACTTAAAAATAAATTATCAGGTGTTCTATAATAATTTACTCGAATTCCTGGAGTATCCGGAACTGGTGGAAGTGGTTTTATTATATTGCTAGCAACTTGATTGTCTTTGTATAATGCACCACAAAATTCAGCTCTTCTACATTCGCCGTCATCGGGATTTCTTCTATATCTTAAATTATTCGTTATTTGAGCATAAGAACTTACTCCAAAAATGGGATAATACCACCAAATATCGGAATAACTATTGTTAGTTACAGTTTTTCTTCCAGTCGATGGAAACTCATCATTTACAAGACCATCATTATCTACTTTTAAAGGAAAAGCTCCAGCATCATTTAAATTAAAACTAGTATATCCTTCTTTAAATAGTGCAAAACCATAACTTCCTCCTAATATTGCTAAAAATAATATTACAAATAAAAATATGATTCCTGTATTCATTTATATATTTATTATATATATTTACTATTATTTTTGTATTTTATATTTGTATATTTTTGCAAATATAAAATAGTTATATTAATTTCCTTTACGTGTTGTTTATGTAAAAAATTGATTTAATTTTATTACTATTATAACAATATACATATTATTACAACTCATAAAAATGGGAACATGCTGCTCAAAACTCAAAATACCTAATTGTGTATCTAATTGTGTACCTAACTGGCGGCTACCGAATTGTCTATATAAATCAAAAAGAGAAACAAAACTATCATCTTCAGGTAGTGTAAGTATTATTCTTAAAATTCCTCATAGTAAAAATTGTTTTCAAGTTGATAATGATTCTCATTGTAATAATTGGAAATTCAACAAAAATATTAACACCGTTTTAAAAAATTTATATGACAAAAACACCAAATTTAAACAATGGATTGTATATAATGATGAATCGCCTGATGCAACTCATAGCAACGGTGGTCACGCAAAAGGAATTTTAGCTTGGAATAATGAAGAAATTACTTGGTTAATACATTCTGTTCCTAAATTTCCCAAAAAGTTTAATGGAACAAAACATTTATCAAAATCAATAATTGAAGATTCTGAATTACTATACGGTCAGTCGTTTGTATTTATAAAAATAAATATTTCTCACCTTGATAATATATTGAAACAACTTTTTGTAATGCAACCTCATATTTATATTAGCAATTTTGAGCATAAAATTTATAAAGATATACATAATACTTGCTTTGAGAATATTTACGAAATAAATAATACCTTATTTCATGTTGCTAAATCACCATCATGTGATAAAGATTTATATGAAAATATATTAATACATCGTTTTGGTGGTGTTTGTCATACAGAAACTTGGGTTAGGGGACATCATTGTGAAGATAATGACAAATGTAAAATGATTAGCAAAATTGATTGGGGTAACGGAGAATCATATGATTATAAACGAGACCACAGCAAATATTGTTTCTCAGATAATGGCTGGGTTATGGTAGGTGACCTAAATAGAATGACAACACAATTTAAAAGAGGTGGTGGAGGATTAGTAATTCATAATAAAAAAATAAATGCTTTATTTGGTAATTTTGCAATACAATGAAAATATGAAAATATAAAAATATGAAAAATTAATATTCAAAATTACAATTTAAAATTTTAACTACAATTATATTATTATGAATAGCACAAATTTGAAAAATAAAACAGATAATGAAATGCGTGTAACAAAACGAAACGGTCAACTTGAAAACATCTCATTTGATAAAATTTTAAATCGCATTAAAAAAATTGGTCAAGAAGTCGATATTTATATTAATTATTCTTCCCTTGCAATGAAAGTTATTGACCAATTATACGATACTATACCTACATCAAAAATCGACGAATTAACATCCGAACAATGTGCATCACTTTCTACTATTCATCCGGATTATGCCATTTTAGCTTCTCGAATTTTTGTAAGTAACCACCAAAAAAATACCTTGTCATCCTTTTATGAAACTATGCATAAATTATATTTTTTTACAGATATTCATGGACAACATTCACCGCTAATTTCCCATGAAACTTGGATATCTGTAGAAAAATATAGCGACATTTTAGATGCAATGATTGATTACAATCGGGATTATTTGCTAGAATATTTTGGACTAAAAACATTGGAACGAGCTTATTTATTTCGTGTTAATAATGTAATTGTTGAAAGACCACAACATATGTGGCTTCGTGTTGCAATTGGCATTCATGGCGATGACTTAAAATCTGTTAAAGAAACTTATGATTTAATGTCACAAAAATATTTTACTCATGCAACCCCCACATTATTTAATGCTGGCACTCCGCGTCCTCAATTATCATCTTGTTATTTAATTGCTATGGAAGAAGATAGTTTGGATGGTATTTACAATACATTAAAAGATTGTGCCAGTATTTCCAAGTGGGCAGGTGGCATTGGGCTTCATATTCACAATATTCGAGCTAAAAATACTCATATTCGAGGCACAAATGGAAAATCCAACGGAATTGTGCCTATGTTGAAAGTATTTAATGATACTGCGAGATATGTTGACCAGTGTGTTATTCCTGAAACATACATATATACTACAAATGGTCCCATTCAGATAAAAAATTGTGTTTCCAATGAAACATCGATTATAAATAGAAAAGGTGATGCGGAAGTAATACAAAATGTATTAGAGCATGAATATAGTGGTGAAATGTTGCAGATTAAAACTGAACATTCTATTGATGATTTGCAAATTACTCCTGAGCATCCATTATATGTTTTACGAAATGCAAATGCTTCAAAACAAGTAAATAACGACATTATTTTTAACAATTTGTCAAAAAATATATGTAAGCCTGAATGGATTGATGCAAAAGACCTAACTTATGACGATTTGATTATTTATTCTATACCAAGACATGAAAAAGATGTTCATGCAATTACAGAAGATGATTGTTACATGTATGGAATAATTTTAGGAGATAGTTATTTATGTCAAATTGAAGATACTGATTCTGATTATTTTGGATTGCGGGCTGAAACATTTAATAAAGGAATAAAAGATTTTGCGATACAATATTTGGAAAATAAATGTATAAATTATAAAATTGATGTAGAAGAAAACATAACATATATTAAGTGGAAAAAAAATAATGTTTTACCTTTTAGACAATCCGATATTTATGATGATAATAATATTAAAAGATTGCATCACAAATGGCTAAATTTGCCTATTCACAAATCTAAATATATTATAAAAGGATTAATAAAAGGATTAATAAAAGGATTAATAAATGAAAATAATGAAGTTATATTTGATTCCACTTCTAGAAATCTTATAGAGTCGGTTCGTTACATTTGTTTAAAAATGGAAATATTAACAAGCTGTTATATTTTAGATAAAGATTGTCAAATATCGTATTGTTTAAAAATCCCTAAAACAAGAGAAATTTGTAATCTTTTGAATATTGAATATGATAATAGTTCGTCATTTAATTTTTTTAGTTGTGAAAATTATTTATTTTCACCAGTTAAAAATATTTCAAAAACAAGCTATAACGGAATCTTATATGACTTACAAATGAGAAACGAACATAATTATTTGATTCATAACGGTTTAGTTCATAATGGAGGTGGCCGTCGTAACGGGTCTTTCGCTATTTATTTAGAGCCTTGGCATCCAGATATCGAAGATTTTCTTGAAATGAAAAAAAATCACGGCGATGAAGAAATGCGCGCTCGTGACCTTTTTTATGCCCTTTGGGTTCCTGACCTTTTTATGGAAAGAGTAAAAACAAACGCATCATGGTCTTATTTTTGCCCACATGAATGTCCTGGATTATCAGATGTTGTAGGAAATGACTTTAAAGACCTTTATGAAAAATATGAAGCTGATGGTAAGGCTAGGCGTGTTGTAAATGCTCGTGATTTATGGTTTAAAGTTTTGGATTCACAAATGGAAACTGGGACACCTTATTTGCTCTATAAAGATGCAGCTAATTTAAAATCCAACCAAAAAAATATTGGGACCATAAAGAGTTCCAATTTATGTGTTGCACCGGAAACACAAATATTAACTGATAAAGGTTATTATCAAATAAAATCTTTAGTTGATAAAAAAGTAAATGTTTGGAATGGTGAAGAATTCAGTGAAGTTACAGTATGTAAAACAGGTGAAAATCAAGAATTATTAAAGGTAGAAACTAGTGACGGTTGTAGTTTAGAATGCACGCCATATCATAAATTTTATATTCAGAAAAAATACAACAGTAGTAAAGATAGTAAAGATAATACAAATAAAAATATTTCAATTGTTGAAGCTAAGAATTTAAAAGAGGGAGATAAAATTATAAAATGTGAATATCCAATTATTGAAGGTAATGATGATTTTAAATATGCTTATGCACATGGTTTTTTCTGCGGAGATGGTACATATAACATAAATGAAGATGCTACAAGAATAACTTTACCTTTAGATATTAATGAAAAATATGATGTACCTATAAATGGTTCTTTAAAAAATAAATTAGAGTGGTTAGCTGGCTTGTGTGATGCAGATGGTACCATTTCTAATAACGGTGATAATCAACAACTTCAAATTACTTCTATTAATAATGATTTTTTAATGAAAATTAAATTTATGTTAAATACATGCGGAATCCAATGTAAAATAAATAAATCTAATAAACAAGGTATTCGTAAATCGACAGATTCTAATCGCATATTAATAACATCATATGATTTACAAAAATTAAAAGAGCACGGGTTTTCTCCAAAAAAGCTAGTAATTAATAATTCTATACCAAATAGAAATGCTTGTCAATTTATTAAAATAAGTAAGGTTATAAATACAGGGAGAATAGACGATACATATTGTTTCAATGAACCAAAGAAACACGCAGGAATTTTCAATGGAATTATCACTTCGCAATGCACAGAAATTATAGAATTTTCCAATGAAGAAGAAACCGCTGTTTGCAATTTGGCATCCATTGCGCTTCCTGCTTTTGTTGATGAAAAAACCAAAACATTTGATTATGATAAACTTCATGAAGTTACAAAAGTAGTAACTGCCAATTTGAACAAAATTATTGATGTTAATTTTTACCCTACTGACAAAACCCGGCGCAGTAACTTGCTTCATCGTCCTATTGGTATTGGTGTTCAAGGATTAGCAGATGCGTTTATTATGTTAGACATTGCTTTTCATGGCGATGAAGCGCTAAAAATAAATAAATTAATATTTGAAACCATTTATCATGCTGCTCTTGAGAGAAGTAATGAATTAGCGATAAAACGCAATGAAAATATGAAAAAGGTTCAACAAATTCTTAAAAATAAAAATCAATATAATAAAAAAGAAAAGGACTATTTATTTACTTTTGAGCTGCCTTCTGAATTACAATATTTAAAGCCTATTTTTCAAGAATTGCAATTGAATGAAAATTTTGCAGGTGCGTATAGTTCGTTTCAAGGCTCGCCTGCATCTCTTGGTATTTTACAATTTGATATGTGGAATGTTGAACCAAGCGGGCGATATAATTGGAGCTCTTTAAAAGAATCTATAGTACAAAATGGAATTCGAAATTCTTTATTATTAGCTCCAATGCCAACTGCTAGCACTTCTCAAATTTTAGGTTACAATGAATGTTTTGAACCTTTAACAAGTAATATTTATAGCAGAAGAACATTAGCGGGTGAGTTTGTATTAGCAAATAAATATTTGATGAAAGAGTTAATTGAGTTGGGTTTATGGAACGATAAAATAAAAAATAATATTATTGCTAACAAAGGTAGTATTCAACAATTAACCATATTATCCGAGCATATGCGAAATAAATATAAAATTGTATGGGAAATGCCAATGAAACATTTAATTGATATGTCAGCTGACAGAGGTGCGTTTATATGTCAAAGTCAAAGTTTAAATTTGTGGTTAGAAGACCCTAATTATAATACATTGACATCAATGCATTTTTATTCATGGAAAAAAGGTTTAAAAACTGGTATTTATTATTTAAGGCGCAAAGGAAAACATCAAGCACAGCAATTTACTATAGAACCTGAAAAAGATGAAATTAATAATTCAGAAGATAATCATGATATTTGTGAAATGTGTTCTGCTTAAAAGAATTTTATTTTTTTTTATATTTTTATATTTTTATATTTTTATATTTTGTTTATATTTTTGCATAATTAATTTTTATTATCGCCAACGCGGTCAATGCACCATGAAAACACTTCATCCGAGTCAGCACCATCTTCTGCACCAGCTTCTGAAATATCTTCTGCACCAGCTTCTGAAATATCTTCTGCATAATCATATTTTGGGTTTATGTCTTTATTTTGGCTACACATTAGCGCGCTATCCATAAAATCCTTGTCTCCTATATCATCCAAATTTATATCTTTCAAATAAGTATCAAACGCACTAGCATAGCTTTTTATTAATTCTTCATCGTCAAATACTTTACCATCATACTCTTTGCCTTCAATAAACCCTCGTCCCCTCTCTCCATTGTATTCATAAAATGAGCAATTTAAACAATATCCTATAAACACACCATTCCAACAACCAAGTAGAGCACAGTTTCCACATTCTTTTGGACCAGTGTCAGGCAAATGATTTTTTGCCCATTCAATAGGAAATGTTCTTGTGTATAATTCACCGTCGTAACAATAATATTGTTCTCTATCGCCGCCAATAATAATGTCTTTAGGATTAAATTGTGCCATTGTTGACTTATTGTTATTCTAAAATTACAATACTTATTTAGTGTAATTTTAGAATCAATTTTTTTATTATTGTTTATTTATGCTTTTTATTTGTTTTATTTTTGCTTTTTTATTTTTATATTTGCTTTTTATTTGTTTTATTTATTTTTATTGTGGCAATATTAAATTTACATACCCACTTATTAATGGGTCCAAATCAGAAATACTGCATAAATCTAAATTATAACGAATTTTATAAAAACTTCGCATACAAACAATAACATCTACTAACGCATCATGCAATTTCGCTTCATCCGGTTCATAACCAAATAAATGACTATATAAGACTTTCAATTTGGGCATTTTATAGTATTCCTTTCCTAATTTATTTACAGCTTTGATTTGACACACATCTGCACCAAAATTTGCAGTGCAAAATTCTTTTTTATTATTATATAATGCTTCAATGTACTCGTTAAAAATCTCAAATTCTGGCTCACTTCTTTTTCTTAAGCGGTCCATTTCCGCCAATAGCATATTTCTATCAAATCGCAAGTTATGTGCAACTATAATATCTGCTTTTTCAAAGTCGCCCATAAATTCCCGCAGCACTTCGTGGATTTCAGGATTAAATGTCATTGTTTCTTCTCCTGTATAAGGATTTACTATTTTTTTTGTTTTTCCCCTTGATTTTTCGAGAGATATTTTGTGTATTTCTTCACTTTGAGCTGACATTTTCTCACCATCTGGCAACCGTAAAATCTCATTTACAACTTTTACATTATTGGTAACATTATCATATAAAACATAACAAAATTGAACCGAATGTGGCCATTTTGAAGAATCAGAAGCCGGCATCATTTGCGGGTTACCAGTGTTTTTGTCTATTACTGGGTTTCCATCTTTATATTTTCTTATAGTAGCACTTGGCTCAAAATCATCCCACTCTACAGATACATCCGGCAATCGGTTGGTTTCGAAATCAAATATTAAAACATATCTTTCCTTATTAAAGACCTCAATAGGGTCTTTACTGTATTTTACAGAGCGTGCACCTTTCACCGTAAATGGAATACACTTTTGTGACATATTAATTGTTGGTATATATTATTGCAGTCAATACTTTAGGTTGTTTATAAAAAAAATAAATCAATTTTTATTTCAATTACTAATTTTTACACAATTATAAATATTTACATATAATCTTTACATATACCAAATGTTCTTCTGTGCCAAATGGTAATACCATGCTCTTTTATGCCTTCTATATGTTTTTTTGACCCATAACCCTTGTTAGAATCTATGCTGTATTTGTCTATCAAATCAGGATGTTCTTCACATAATTTTTCTATATAAAGGTCTCTTTCCACTTTAGCAAGAATAGAAGCTGCTGCAATAGCGGAATATTTATTATCACCACCCTCAATACATACATATTCCAAATGCTCGATTTTTTTTGATGCGGTTATTATTGTATATGGATTGAAATAATTTCCATCTATTAGCAATTTAACAGGGATTTTCTCTTGCGATTGTTCACCTATTATTTTTTCCTTAAGAATATCTCGAATACTTTTATGCATTGCGCTTTGTGATGCTTGTAATATATTAATTTCATCTATTGTTTTTTCGTCTTCATATTGAACTGACCATGCAATTGCATTTTCCTTGATATAATTTGCGACTTCTTGAATTTTTTTCTTAGAATGAAATTTTTTGCTATCTTTCATTTTTGAATGGTCAAAACTATTATCTTTAGGTAAAATTACCGCTGCCGCATAAACTCTTCCAAAAAGCGGTCCTCGTCCAACTTCATCCACACCAATTTCATATGTTTTTGATGCATTTTCGTCATAACAAATTTTTAATGACGCTTTTGCTTTAATGGTTTTAGGGTTAACTGTATTTACATCGGTTATTTGTTGGTCTTCCATTTTTGATATTTTATATTGCTTTTTATTTTTGTTTTTGTTTTCAATTTTAAATTTAAATTTTTTTATTTGTAAATTAAACTTTTTTCACTATATAAATTATACAATAAATATGAATTCATTATTACTTCTTTTTATTATATTATTATTAGGTCTTATATTATGTTCCGTTTTAGGAGGTAAAAACTGCTTAAATGAAGGTTTTGACAATCATATTACTACTTCATCCGGTGTTTCTGGTGACACTTCATCTATCGCAATTGGACCTCAAGGAAATCTTTACACTGTTTCAAATTCCCACAAATCAAAAAAAATGTCACTTGATGACATGCATAAATATTCATTTAATGGCAAAAATGGAGGAAGAGCAAAAATAATAAAAAAGAACGGCAGTTATCAAATTGAAGTAAGGGATTCTAATGGAAATACCAGCTATTATACATATAATTCTCCTACTGCGACAAATTCATCAAATGATTCTATACAATCAATGACATTTTATGGACCATATAGTGGAAAAGCTCAAGTTGTTATGGATATGAATGGTAAATACATTATTCGTATTTCTTATCCAAATGGTAATTCTGAAGAGTATACTACAAATAAACAAAAAAATAATAGTCATAATAGTTATAATACACATTCTGTTGATTCAACAATGAATCAAGGAGGTATGCACCCTAGAAAATCTTATTATTCTGATTATCATTCTAGCAACAGTAATATGGGTTCTATGATGGGTGGGAATATGAGTTCTAATTATAATTATTCTAATTCTTTACCTTCTGGCGTTCCACGCAGAATGATACCACCTGGAAACGAGGATTTATATATTTTAAAATCTGAGGTTGTACCACCCGTGTGCCCTGCATGCCCTCAAAGTGCGTCTTGTCCTAGAGAAGAAAAATGTCCTCCTTGTCCAGCATGTGCTAGATGCCCCGAACCGTCATTTGAGTGCAAGAAAGTGCCTAATTATAATGCTATTAATAACGAATACTTACCACAACCAATAGTAAATGATTTTAGTAGATTTTAAATGGCATAGGTGTAAAATAGTATGTAAATATAAATATAAAAATTGATTTAAATAATACATTCAGTATTATAATATATTTATAATATTGAAGCAATGGATTTAACCAAATTATCAAAACCTGAACTCTTATCAAAATGTGAGGAGCTTGGAATTAAAAATTACAAATCAAAAAATAAAGACAAATTAATTGAATTGATTAATGTTACAGGCATTAAAAAAACGGAAGCAAAAACGATTATTGAACAGGAAAAGGAAGAAAAAGAAGAAGAAATTAATAATAACATAATTATATTAAATAATGATTGCATGATTGAACTGAATAAATTAAAAGATAATAGTATTGATTGTGTAATAACAGACCCTCCTTATTTTATAGATAAACTTGATAATAAATGGTCTTCAAATGATGTGAATAATGATGTTAAAAATAGTCATATCAAGCACTTACCAAAAGGCATGAAATTTGATAAATCACAAGTAAAAAATTTATATGATTATTATTTAGAGTTAGCAAAATTGTTATTTCGAAAAATGAAACCAGGAGCATATTTCCTGTCATTTTCATCACCGAGATTATATCATGCAATAGCAATGAGCTGTGAAATTGCTGGTTTCGAAATAAGGGATATGATTAACTGGACTTATACACAAAGCATGCCTAAGGGTATGTCCGTTACGCACATTATAGAAAAAATGAATTTGACAGAAGAAGAAAAGCTAAAATTAATAGAAGAATATAAACATTATAAAACGCCGCAAATTAGGTCTTGTTTTGAGCCCATTTGCGTAGCAATGAAACCATTAGGTAAATTTACATTTATACAAAATGAGTTGAATTTTAAAACTGGGTTATTAGATTTTTCACAAAAAGTTGGCATTGATAGTGATAGAGGACCTGCTAATATAATTACAACTGAAGAATATAATGAAAGTTATGATAAAAATTTCATGATATCAAAACCTTCGAAAAGTGAAAAAGGAGAGAATAATACTCATATAACAGTAAAACCTATAGCATTGATGGAGCATTTAATTAAATTGTTCAGTAAAAAAGATGCTTTAGTAGTAGACCCATTTTTAGGAAGCGGAACAACTGCATTAGCATGTAAAAACACGGGTAGAAAATGTATAGGAATAGAATTAAATGCAGAATATTACAAAATTTGCTTAGATAGGTGTAATAAAAAATAAAGACACTTGTTTACTTTATTATATAGCACGCTTTAATAATCGCACACACGCTACTAGAACTAAGAACTAGAACTAGAACTAGAACTAAGAACTAGAACTAGAACTAGAACTAGAACTGGCGATGCTAGAAATAGAATTGATAACACTAGAAATGGAATTTACGACGCTAGAACTAGAACTTATGACGCTAGAAACAGAATTGTCATCACTAGAACTGTCATCACTAGAACTAGAACTGTCGCTAAAATAACTGGACGAGGATGAATCAAATAATGACTCTATATCGCTTATTAATTCTTCTCCTCCGCTTTCTATATCGCTTATTAATCCTTCTCCTCCGCTTTCGCTTCCTCCTCCTCCACTTTGAATTGGATTCACGTTAACAGTTACTACATTATCATTGCCTTTAATTTTTGTAATTGTTTTAGGATTTACAGTTTGCATATTACTTCCACCGCTGCCGCCGCCACCGCCACCGCCACCACCTAAAAGTTGAGGTAAAGAAGTTGACATTGAAGTAAGACCTGATAAACCGTTTATTGCGTCTAATAATTCTGACATATATATATACACAACTGAATATTTATTTATTTTCTAAATATTTATTTATTTATTTTCTAAATAAATATTTAGAAAATAAATAAATAAATATTTAGCTATATATATAATTAATGCCGAAAGAAAAAAAACATGTCGTTCATAATAAAAAAGAAAGTACGTCAGTTGGTCGTTTTTTTTGCGATTTAATTGCTCTATTAAATATCACTAATAATGGCAATTTAAGATTTAAACGTGCCCCATATCATTTGCAAATATCTGATGTACTTGAAGCTGAAATTCCACTTATAAAGTTTTTTTCAACCCCTCAAATGACTCATGGAGTATCATATAAAATTACAAGTATAAAAGTAAGAGCGGAGCCGGCAGTAAAATATCAAACTATTAATGGAATTACTCCAACGGTCGTTAACAATTACATTTCAACTGCGCTTGTTAATAACATGATGAGTGCTACGCCAGCTCCACTTATAGCTCCATTCATGTCAACATCTCAAATTAGCGTAAATGGAGCTTCAACGCCAGTTACTTTTAGTGGACTTGTAGACACTATCAGTTCCAGTGATCCAATGGCTGCCAATACTAATGGTGCATTGAAATATTACAAAATAGTTATTAAAGCAACTCCTGTTGCACAGTAATTTTTTTGCGACTACAACGACATGCGCAATAAATTTGCAAATATTTTTTTTAAATATTTTAAATTTAATATTTAAAAATTATTTTAATTACTTATTTATGGGAAACACGCAATCAGCAAATAAAATCAACTTTGAAGATGTAAATAATAAAATACTGAATGAATTTTAGTATTTTATTTAATTTTGTTAAATTTTGTGTAAAAAAACATTATTTATTTCGAATAGTTTTTTTGTGCTTTTTGGTTTTGGGGTTTTTGTGTTTATTTTTCGAATTTTTGTTTTTATTTTTTTTATTTTGTTTATTTTTATTTAAACTGCGTTTGGGTTTTCTTGTTTTGTTATTTTTTTTGTTCTTGACTGTTTTTGTTTTTGGTTTTGGTTTTCGTTGTTTTAAGTGACCACCAACTTCTGCTTCCATTGATAATTGTACTTTTTGATAAAAAGGTGTTGACCTTACTTGTGTTGATAAATCTACTTCTGATACTGGTTGACCGCCAAGTTGTTTATTAGCTATAGCTTTTCCACCGTTAGTTGGTCGCATTGTACCATTTTCCCAATGCGTTATCGGAAAAGCTAATCCTGATTTTTTATCACACCAATATGCAAATTTATTTCCTTGAATATTCATAATAATCCAATCCGACACTACTCCTTCATTACCATTATATTCAAATTCAAAACTACTATCTGAATCATAACCAGGAGATTCCCATACATTATTATCTATTTGTCCATTTATATTATAAGTAGTAGCTTTAACCGACTTATAATTTGTTGAGTCATTCGAAACACTAAATATCCACCCTGATTGAGGTATTAACCACGCATCTTTATCTTCACTGCTTTTTACTTTTATTGGGTTTGTATTTTGACTTATTGGAGCATAAATTTTACTTCCGTCATCTTGTATAACTACCCATTTTGTATTATCACCATTTTTTTTTTCCGCTTTTATTGAATTTGTATCAACAGGTATAGTTATTATTGTTTTTTTACCTTTATTTACATAATATATTACATAACAATAACCACCTATTCCAAGAACTGTAACCGTTCCAAATACATATCCTGCACCCACTATAGGATTTGCAATAACCCAACCATAAAAATCATTATAAAATTTTGTCGGGTCTATTGTAGAAATTGTAGTAGTGACACTCGACAATCCCCCTGATAATGTTTCATAAATTTTTGTTAAACCTGTAATAATATTTGTTGTGTCAATATTATTTATTATTTTACCTATTCCAGTATCCTTCAATATTTTATAAGCATAAGCACCGGCGACTCCTGCGAATAAAATATAACCTAACCCTTTTAACATTTCATACATAAATGAAGGCATAATTTTAAAAGCTCCTTTTAAAAAGAAAAATAAAAAAAGACTCGTAGCTATTGCTCCTTCCGTAGATAAACTATTTGCCTTTATTATTGCTTCAAAGTTACCAAATAATGGTTGCATGAAAGCTTCCCATTCGGCATTTAATACTTCTTGTGAGGCATCTGTTTTAACAGTCAAGCTCTTTGCTTTTTCATTTAATTTTAAAACTTCTAATTTTGTAACTTCTCTTAAATTTTTAGCATATTGATTTGCGGCAATTTCTTGATTTTTTAATTGAGCTGACTCTAAATTTTCTTTATTTTCATTGAGATACGCATTAAGCGCATCGGTGGTTCTCAAAGCTACCGCATAACTTTTAAGCTCAGCTATTCTTTCCTGCATAATTGCAGCTTGCTCTACAGGTGATAAATAACTAAAACAATCAAGCCCTACATCTAAAACTGATGTTATTCTAGCCGAAGCTTTTATTAAAAATGTATTTCTAGAAAGAAATTCTTTAAACTGTTTATATTTTATAACATGTGAACTAGCAAGTGGGTTATCAATTATTTTTGGAAAATTATTTGATTCTTCAATACGAAAATCAGCTTCATATTCACCTTCTTCACTTTCTCCAAATAATGAACCTATAATTTGATTTTTTGTTTCTTTTATTTTTTTTTCAACAGATTTAGATATTAATCCAGATAAAGATTTTAATATTTCGTTATTTTTAAGATTTTTAAATTTAAATACAACAATAATTTGCCCATCACTTCCTAATGTTGCTGGACTTATTTCTAAAAATGGTCTTGAAAATGCCAATAATTTGTCACTAATCTCTATTCTTTTTGTTGCAATTTCAGATTTAATTTGCGCTTCATCTAATTTATTTCCTTCTTTATCAGTAATTACGACATTACTCACACCTTGTTCTATTTCTCCTTTAACTGATTTAATATCAGAAGGATTAATAAATTGTTGCATTTGTCCTGGTCTTTCTTCAGAAACCATTAAACCACTTGATTCTCCAAAAACTTCTGGTTGACCTTCAAGCAAATCTTGTTTTGAACTTGACCCTTCTATTAATCCTGGTATTTGTCCTTCGAGCATTTCATATGGTTTTGATTCAACTTTTAATTCTGTTAATAGATTTACCGCTTCTTGGGCAGCACTTTTTTGTTTTGTTTTGATTAATTCAGGTGATTTACCAGTAATCCAATCAAAAGTTGTTTGCTGTTTAATTACATCTGATGTATCAAATGTGTGACTAATGTCTAAATCTAAAATATGTCTTCCAAAAGTATCTATAGATTTTCCTAATGAATTAAAATCAGTTTCCATTTCTTTTAAAGATTCATTCAGTTTTTCTAACATAGAATTTGTATATATTTCATAATAATTATCCAAGTATTGATTGATACTTGATTTATAATTTTCTTCTTCGTCAATGCTTAATGAGGTTTTAAAAATAAGGTCTGGTTCATTTAAAGAATTATCTTTTTTTTTTAATAAATATTCTTTAGCATACTTTTCTATAGAACCTAGAGTAATTATTTTTCTTTCATACAAGTCTTTTATAATTGATTTTTGCTCATTTTCGGTTCCATCTTCATTATTTATATTTTTAATTGCATTCACTATAATTGTTTCTATAACTGAATCTAATAAATATGAATAGTTAATGGAAACATTTGCATTTTGTCCAAATTGATTTTGATATGTTGCAATAAGTGCGCTTGTTAATTCTTCATGATTCATTAATCTAGAAGTATATGTTACTGGTTCAACTTTATCTACAGCAATTGATGTATCAACCAATTGATTTCCTATTTCTCTTTCACCTTCACCATCATCTTTTACAACTTTTCCTTCTTCTTCTTCTTCTTCTTCTTCTTCTGATGCCCAACCTTCTTCTTCATCAATATCACCTGCCAACTTAAATTCTTTACCTTCAGGTTCCTTTAAAAAATCTAAAACAATATTTTTATTTGTTTCATCTTTTATGCACAATGCTTCAGGCGGAATAGTGGAAACAAACCGCCTTTCATAATCATCATTAAATATAACATACTTACCTTTAGAATCTAGAAAACCCCACTCATTTGATTTTGGAATCATAATCATATTACATGCGGATGATAAAGCAGCAGCTGTAGCAGCAATTGCACCAAATACACCTGTTTTCATTCCGCCCTCTTTTTTTGCCAGGTTGGAATCAGATAAAATATTAAGAATTTCAAGATATGCATTTAATCGCTCTAATTCATTCGGTATTTCTTCTATTGCTAACAAATGACCTGCTATTTTGTTTTTATCTTCATTTACATCATAATTATCATTACTGGTATTGTTTATTTGCATTAATGCATCATCGTAAGCTTCTTTTGCTTTACTTATTAATCCTATTTCAAATAGTAAATCAGTCATTCTTTTAGCATCGAATGTTACACTATCTGGAATTGGAATTTCCATTGCACTTTCCTCATTTTGTCCATTATTAAAAAATTTACCTCCTTCTAACAAAAGCATAAAGGATTTATCATTCATTTTATCAATTAATACATCTTTAAAAAGTGAAAGTAGGTTAGTATTAAATGAAGCACATATTGATAATTTATCTATACCACTAGTAAATATGGAACTTTTAGAAGTTAATGCTACTTCAAGCATTTGACATAACTTTTTTTTTAAAGAAATTATTTCTTTAAGGTTATTCGCAGAGGACATTTGAGATTCTAATAATTCTTTAATTATTTCAGGAGTAAATATGTCAGTATCAGTATTACTTTCATCTTCACTTAAATTTGTTAATGGAATATTAATATTTTTATTTTCAATCAAATCAACATCTTGTGATTGCATTACAATATAAATATAAAAATATTTAAATTTAATTTTTTTTATTTAAATATTTTACCGAGTTTTTATGCATTTTTCATCCATTTGAAATGTGTTTTCTTTCTCATCTTGTGGTATAATTTTTAATATACATTTAGATTTTTTACCATAAAGCGGTTCTGTGCAGCCTTTTTCCATAGGTTTTTCTATTTTCTTAAATTTAAATAATTTGGGCTTTTCATCCGTGCATCTTGCCCTAAAGTGTTCGTATCTTTCTCTCACTTCACAATATGTCAAGTTTGATTTTTTCTTCAACATTTTATTCACCAACTCATGCAAATTATATACATATCTTGAAAATGATTCTCTATTTTTCATTGATTCCATTGTAAGCGGAAGTTGTTTTAAATTAGTTTTCAAATTCATCCTGCAATACTTGCACGGCAATACATTTTGCAAGCTAATGACAAAATTGCGATAATTGTTTTTGTCTTCTTCAGTTGGCTCAACAGGATAATTAAAGCTCATAGTGTGTAAATAATGCCACATTGGAGGCCCCCATACTGTGGTAAGCATTCCATCACCGCTTTTATATTCGTCTTTAGTATAAATTTGTATTTGTTTTTGTTTTTGTTTTTGTTTTGCGGTTTTAGTTTTGCTATTTTTATTGGTTTTTTTGGTTTTACGCATTTGTATATAAAAAGATAAGAAAAAAGTATTCCAATAATATTTTAAGCTAATCAATATATATGGATTCACTAAATTCCTATTTTTCCACTTATTCAAACAATTCTAAAAATATTTGCATACTCACTGCTGTTGCTATTTCCATTATTTTTATTTTTATTGTTATTCCTTTAAATAATTATTATTTTGCTTCACTTTTTGGAAAGATTGCGGTTTTACTTATTTTAGCATATGCGCTATATGAAAATTTTATGAATTCTTATAATTTTTCAAAAAACACAAATACAACTATGATTGTTGGCTCTTGGAATGATATTAAAACTAATTTATTATGTAGCTACATTTTTTCATTTTTAATTTTATTGCTATTCTTTTCCGTAATAAAAAATATGATAATGTAAAATAATGGCTTTTTAAAAGCGATTTAATTATAATTTTTGTAAAATTCGTTCAATGCTTGGATTAATTATCATGTTTTTTTCATTATTTTCATTTTTTTCATTACTGTTTTTGTTTTTGTTTTCTATATTATCATTTACATTTAGCCTATATAAATCCATAATTTTTTGATAATAAATCTCATCATTTTTAAAATCGTAACGATTAATTTCAACTAATATTCCGTCTTTATTTCTAAATAACATTTGTCTAATTATAAAATATTTATATAAATATCTTTATTTCGTTTAGATAAAAATATAGTAATATATTCTAAATACATATATATAATGGCAAGTCGGGCAAAAAGTTTTGTTTCCAGTGCAGCATCATCAATAACAGGTGGCGGGCTTTTAGATAATTTTAAATCTAACTATGCAAAAATAGGTATTTTTGTTCTTGTAGCACTTGTAATTGGTGTCGTAATATATTACGGATACACTTATTTAAGTAAAAAATTTAAAGTTGGATATAAAGAAAATAATGAAAATATTTCATCAGGTGGCTCAAATGGTGAATGTGAGCTGTTATTTTTCAGTACATCTTGGTGTCCTTATTGCAAAACGGCTAAGCCAATATGGGAGGAGGTAAAAAATGAGTATAAAGATAGGACTGTGAATGGTAACACTATTATATTTACTGATGTAGATTGCACAAATGAATCTCCTGAAGTAGCAAAAATGATGGACCGTTATAAAATCGAAGGGTTCCCAACCATTAAATTAATTAAAGGAGGTCAAGTTATCGATTTCGACGCGAAGGTAACAAAGGAAAATTTAGAACAATTTATTAATACAGCTATTTAAAGATATAACTTAATAATTATATAATTTTATAAAATATTTATGAAAACAACTAAAGGTTATTATAAATGTATTCATAATAAAGAAAAATCAAGGTGTAATATTTGTAATCCTAATGCATTTTGTCAACATAATATGGAAAGACGATTCTGTATTCCTTGTGAAGGTTCTGCTATTTGTGAACACAAAAAAAGAAAATCTAGATGTGTTATCTGCAATGGTGGTTCAGTTTGTCAACACAATAAAAGAAAAGAACATTGTGTAAATTGCAATGGTTCTGCAATATGTATTCATAAAATAAGAAAACAAATTTGTAAAATATGTAAAGGTTCCCAGATATGTATTCATAATAAACATAAAAATTATTGCATAGAATGCGAAGGTAGCTATTTATGTAAAAGTTGTAAAATTACATTTGGAAACCGCAAATATAATGGATATTGTTTTAGATGTTGTATTTATTTATTTCCTGAAATGAATATTTCCAAAAATTATAAAACAAAAGAAAAAAATACAACAGATTATATTATTTCATTTTACCCAGAATTAAATTGGATATCTGATAAAAAAATTGAAAATGGGTGTTCAAAAAAAAGACCTGATTTATTATTAGATTTAGGTTATCAAGTAATTATAATAGAAATAGACGAAAATCAACACAATAAATATGATTGTTCATGCGAAAATAAAAGAATTATGGAATTGTCTCAAGATATTGGACATAGACCAATTATTTTTATTCGTTTTAATCCTGATAATTATGTAAATAACAAAAATGTTAAAATAAAATCTTGTTGGACTATTACTAAAATATCAGGATTAATCAAAATTGAAAATAAAAAACAATGGAATAAAAGATTGGAATGTTTAAAATCTCAAATAGATTATTGGTTATCGCCTGAAAATAAAATTGAAAAAACAATTGAAATTGTGCACCTTTTTTATGATGGTTTTAATGATGATTTTTAAAGAGCATTCTCTTTATCAACATCTTTCATCATTTCCAACTTAGATAGAAAATCTTTTGCACATTGAATACCATCATCTAATATTTTTTTTCGCAAGTCTGAAGAATATAATGCTTCTTTAAAATTGCTCAATGATATATTATCTGCGCTATAATGCATTTCATAAGGGAGAGCACCAGTATAAGAATAATTATTTGAATTTTTAACAATTTGATTAATTATAAAATGCATAACATAATCTAACATTGTGGATTCATTATTTACAATGTTATTTTCATTTTCATTATATATATTTTTTATACCAAAAATCTCATTTAAATTTTTCTCATTTTCAATGCAAAATTTGATAGGGTAATTAGATGCAACTCCTCCATCTACAAAACATTTATTATCAAAACAAACAGGTGTTATAATCATTGGAATGGCACAAGACATATGAACTGCTCTTATAACAGGGATATCCGGAAATGTTTTATAATTAATATCAACAACTTCAAAAGAATTAACTTCCAAAGAGAAAAAGTGCAATTCGATGTTTGTGTATTCATAAAATTCAACCATTGTCATCGTAAGCTGTAAATCTTTAGTATCAAAAAAAGGTTTAAAAAATGTATTAATAGAGTTTTCATCAAATAATCCTTTTTTTGAGTAAGCATCAAATATTTGGTTTATATTTACAGAATAAGTTTCATGCCATGGTCTTAAAAGAATATAATCATTTATTGATTCCCAGTCAAATTTTAAAGATAATAAAACAGAAATAATAGCGCCTGCAGAAGTAGCATAAATTGATTTGATATCATTTATATTCCAAAAACCTGTTATTTCTAAATGCTGCAAAGCCCCCAAAGCTTTAAATCCCATTGGGCCGCCTCCAGGAATAACTAAATGTTTTATTGTCATATTTTTATAAATGCATTGTTTTTTTTTATTTTTTAAACTTAATGTTGTATGTACGATTATTGAGACTCCTATTGAACATCATTATACAACTATTCAACAATAAAATATTTTTCACATTTGCAGACTAAATACAGAGGCATTTAAAAGTATAATTAATTATAATTAATTATAATTACATAATTAATTATATAATTATATTATATAATGTCATCTATCTATACAAATGTGCTTTCTAATGAAGAATTAGAATATATAAATAATCATCCTGAAGTTATTTTAGCGAAGGCTTCTTTGGATTCCAAATCATCTGGAATGACATATTTTTCAGTACCTATAAACAATTCAATTCGCGATACTTTACAAAAACAATTTGGGTTGCATCTTTCGGTAGATTATCAAATACCGATGAGATGGATTAAGGGTGATACCGCACCACACATTGATACAGGTTCATCAAACTTTAAAAATACATATTTACTGTACCTCAATGACTCACCTGGTGAATTTATTGTAGATTCACAATGCTATCCGATTCAATCAAATACAGGGTTTGTCTTCAATGAAGGGTTACCACACGAAACACTATATACAGAAAATGTTCCTCGTTTATTACTCGGTCCAATGAATGAATTTGCACAACCGGTCGGACTCGCAGTAACATATTATCATCGAAGTGAATATGACGCACTTAATAAAATCAATCATTTTACTGCATATGGTAGTTATGTTGTATCATCTGTATCAGGATATAATAGTTGGAGACTTGCTTCTAATAGTACTGGCACATCTCCACAAAATTTAGTGTATAACAATGGAGATACTTTAATAGGTGATGGTAATTATTATTTATATCCTTCTGCACCATGCTTTTTAGAGGGTTCTACAATCCTCTGCGAAGTAGATGGTGTTGAAAAATATGTTCCAGTTGAAAAACTCAAAAAAGGAACGCTTGTCAAAACCAGTTTGAATGGATATAAACCAGTTGTCTTAATTGGAAAAGGAACCATTGAAAATCCTGGAAATAATGAACGAACTGAAAATCGTCTCTATAAATGTTCTGCTTCCAAGTATCCTCAACTCAAGGATGATTTATATATTACTGGGTGTCACTCTATTCTAGAGTTTCCTATAACAGAAAAACAAAAGGAAGACACTATTAAACACATTGGTAAATTATTTGTCACGGATAATAAATATAGACTGATGGCATGTGTGGATTATCGTGCAGAGCCTTGGAATTCTAAAGGTACATATAAAATTTGGCATTTTGCTCTTGAAAATTCTGATGAAAAAATGAATTATGGAGTCTATGCCAATGGAGGATTATTAGTTGAAACCTGTAGCATTCGTTTTTTACAAAAAAACTCAAATATGGATTTAATTAAATTATGAAAACTTCATTAACTTTTATATTCTTAATTCAAAGACATAAATTATATAAATTATATAAATTATATAAATTATATAAATTATATAAATTATATAAAAATATTTTTTTTCGAAGTAATGATTAAATGAGTAGTATATTTACGATTGAAAATATCAATAATTTTTCAGAGAAAATCAATATTGACGATTTATATGAGAGAAAAAAGCAATATGATTTAAACAAGTTAGACCTTTATAACAAAATTTTAAATCGCATTCATGTGCGAATTAAAACAACTGCTAAACAAAAAATAGATGAACAATTTTGTTGGTATGTTGTTCCAGAAGTTATATTAGGCGTTCCAAAATACGACCAAGGTGCTTGCATTGCCTATATTATGGATAAATTAAAAGACAATGGATTTATTGTTCGATACATTCATCCAAACACATTGTTCATCTGTTGGAAGCATTGGGTGCCTTCTTATGTAAGAACCGAATTAAAGAAAAAAACAGGTATAGCAATTGATGAATATGGGAGAAAAGTAAATGTGAATGAAGAAAATAAAATAGAAAATACATATTCAAATCCAAGAAATCTGGATGAGGCCATGTTCAAAATCAGCAATCCTGCGTTAGCATCATCTTTGCAAAATTCCACAAAGAAAAAATATACTCCCATAAAATCTTATAAACCACAAGGCAATCTTGTTTATGGCGATGATATTTTAAGTTCATTAGAGGAAGTTATAGATAAATAAGTGCGAATTTTATTATTATACTATACTATAATATTATTTTGTTACCATATATGATAACAAAATAAACAGCATACATATCAAACTCAAAAACGCAGTGCAAGCCAACAAGGCATTCAGAAAGCCGCGAAAAAAAGCTGAAAAGTATTTTCCCTTTTCGTTTTTGGACATTTATTTTGTCCATTTTTGAAAAGAGGAAATACTTTTGGACATTTTTAAAAGCCGAAAATGAGCCGAGAGCATAATGGTGTGTTTTGCTTTTTGCTCCGAAAAAATGTGTGACGATACTTTTTTAATACTTAATTGCGAAAACTATTTAGGAGTTTTTTATGTTCTATATTTATAGAACATTTTGGAATGAATTTTACTCAAAAAAACTCATTGTATAATTGTGAAAAATGTCAGTTCAAAACTGGTAACAAAAATGATTTCGCTCGTCATTTATTGACAGCAAAACACCATCTTAGAACAAATTCGTGCATTTTAGAACACACACCATTACGCTGCAAAATATGTAATAAAGAATATAAATCGCGACATGGTTTATGGTATCATTTTAAGAAATGTGAAAAAACTCAAAAAAACCTAAAAAAAACTCATGACGATGAAATGAAAGAGATTAAAACAATGGAGAGCTTAATGATGAAGGCTTTTGAAAAAAACCTAGAATTAACCGAAAAAAACATGGAACTAACACAAAAAATGTTGGACAATGCATGCGGTGCAAAAATTAATAACACCATAATCAATAATAATAATCACAACAAGCAGTTTAATTTGAATGTTTTTTTAAACGAAAATTGCAAGAATGCCATGAATATGAAGGATTTTGTGAATTCTCTCAAAATAGAGACAGAGGAATTAGAAAATGTTGGAAAATTAGGATATGTAGAGGGAATTTCCAATATTTTTATTCGAGGTTTGAAAGAGTTGAATGAATCAGAAAGGCCAATGCATTGTATGGATAAAAAGAGGGAAACCTTGTATATAAAAGAAGATAATGAGTGGGACAAGGATGAAAAAAAGGATAAAGTTAAGCAGGTAATTGGACAAATTGCACATAAAAATTTTATGAAACTTATTGAGTGGAAAGAGGATAACCCGGCGTGGGAGAATTCGGAAACTAAAAAGCACGCACAATACATAGAGATGGTGAAGGAAGTATTTACTGGTATAACACCGGATGACGAGATTGGGATTAAAAAAATAATTAAAAAAGTGGCTAATGAAGTATATGTGGACAAAGGGGCATCTGCTCTTTAAGTAGGATTACAAATTATATATACATAACTTGAAATTCAAAATTCAAAAATATATTATATTTTTAAACTAAATATAATATATGAATCATACTAGAAAATTAAGAAAAATACATAATAAAACAAGAAGCAGAATAAAAGATAATAAAACTGAAAAAAAAGAAAAAATAATGCGACAGTGTAAAAATGCAAAAATTCAGGTTTTTTCTTCTTTCGAAAAAGAGTTAGAAAAAACAAAAGAATATAAAAATTTAAAGAATTTAAAAAGCGTCGATAGAGAATTAGTAAAAAGATTTAAACAGCAATATGCCCCTTCAAAAATAACACCAAGAAATGATTTTTATACTTATATAAATTATAGGTGGTTAAAGAATATTCGTAGCGAGTTGGATAATGAACAAGAAAAACAAAAAAAAACTTATTATGTTCAAATCGACGATTATAGAATAGTTCAAGATAAGGTGTATGAAGAATTAATTGATATAGTTAAAACTTACATAAGAGATAATGATTCAAAACAAGCGCAGTTAATTAAAAATGTATATGAATCATTAATAAATTTGAACCACTCATCTTTAAATAAACATGTTTTGTCAATGATAAAAGATTATGAGCATTGTGTTAAAACAAATAATATGTGGAAATTTTTGGCAATTATAAATTCTTGTGAAATTATAAATTGGGGTTGTCCTATTCAATGGACAGTTGTTGCAGATGAAAAAAATTCTAATATTTTTAGAAATTTTATTGATTTGCCACAGTTATCGTTATATGATTATATGCTTTATTTGGAAAATTCTAGTATAGATAGTAATGCAAATAATAGATATAAGTCGTCTGTTAAAAAAAAATATTTGGAATACATAAACCAATTATTTGATGCTTATTTGGGAAAGCAACATGGGTTAGATGCAAATGATGTATTTGATGTGGAATGTGATATTTTATTAGCAATGGAATGTAATTCAATAAAAAATGATTCTGATGACAATTATAATTTCGTAAAAAAAGAAGATGCATTAAAAATGTATGGTTTTGATTGGGACCAATTAACACATTATTTGGGTTATAAAGAAACACCAAATTTTTTTATTTGTGGTAATTTAAGTTATTTAAAATGTATTTGTGAATTATTAAATAAAAATTGGAATACTCAAAAATGGAGAGCCTATTGGTATTATATTCATTTAAGGCAATTTTGTCGTTTTGATAAAGAATATATGTATATACATTATGAATTTAATAACAAATTTTTGGAAGGACAGCCAGTAATTTTTCCAATAGAAAAATATCCTGTTTTTGGTTTATCATTAACATTTAATACATTTTTGACGAATGAATATGTTAGAAGAAACAAGAATGAATATAGAATACAATATGTAAGAAATATGGCAGCAGATTTAATAACCGTTTTTAAAAGAATAATTAAAAGAAATACATGGTTATCACCGAAAACAAAAAAATATGCGTTGTTAAAATTAGATTTTATTAAACTAGAAATAGCACAACCAAAAGACCTAAGATATGACCCGTTGATAAATTATACATCTGATGATGCTTGGGAAAATATGAAGAAAATATGTTTATGGAAAACAAATAAATATATAAATTTGGAAGGAAAAGACATTATTGATATACCTTTATTTGATTGGAAAGACTTTAAATTAATAGGAAAACAAGCTTATATTGTAAATGCTTTTTATACGCCATCAGAAAATAGTATTTATATTCCATTAGCATATTTGCAAAAACCATTTATTGATTTGGAGGAAAGAGGTATAGAATATAATTTGGCAAACATTGGTTACACTTTATGTCATGAAATGTCTCATGCTTTAGATGATTTAGGAAGCAAATATGACCATAATGGTAATTTACATGATTGGTGGACGAAAGAAGATAAATTAAAGTATAATTATATAATTAAAGACATTATAAAGCAATACGAAGTTCTTGCATCTTATGATAATATTGTGTTTGATGCGGAAATTAGTGTAGGCGAAGATATGGCAGATATTTCAGGTTTAGCAATAGCTGTTGAATATTTAAGGGATTTTCAAATGTTCAACTCTATTATTGTTCCTATATGTTCTTTATCATTTCAATCATTTTTTGTATTTTTTGCGTTTCAACAAAGGCAACATGTTTATAAAAAAGCATTTAATGCTCAATTGAAAACAAACCCACATCCAATGGATAAATATAGAACAAATGTTCCATTATCTCGTTTAAAAATATTTAGAAGCTTATTTAATGTTAAAAAAGGAGACAATATGTGGTGGCATTCAACAAATACTATATGGTAGATATTAAATGCATTTTTATTTTATTTTATTATACTTTTGCAAATTGAAACCAACTTACTATAATCAGGTCCAGATAAGGATGAAGATGTATTTTGAGAAGTGATGCTTGGAAAAATGCTAGAACTAGGACTAGGAGCATCAGGTGGTGGCTGAGCCGTTCCTAAATAAATTTGATAAGATAATGGCTGAGGCGATTTTAGTTTTTCTTTTGGTTCTATATAATTTGCGTATAATTCTCTATTACTAACCCTTTTTGATAAATAATCAGCATTTGTTTCATTTTGTTTTTTGTAAGCATTTATTGATTTAAGTATGTTTTCCGGAATTGCATTATCTGTATTATTATTCAAATAATTTTTTACATAGTCATCAATAGGATAATTATCATTTTTAACAAAATAATTTACTTCTTCTTCTGTCATTACTGAATAGAAACCTTTCATAGTAAAATCATCTGGAGGATAAGGTCGCCCTAATTTTTGATATAATGCTTTCCAAGTCGCATCCGACCATTTTTGATTTGCAGGCGGTGGCTTTAAATATTCATAATATCCTATTTTATTATTAGTAAGACCTTCTTTAACAGAAGGAAAAAATAATATGAATAATATAATTAACGCTAAAATAAATAGAAAAAAATATTTGTATTTTTCTAATAAAGATTTTATTTTATATAATTTCATAATAAAATAATATGATATTATATTTTTTTTGCAAAAGTATATGGATTGTATAATTTCACCATTTCTGTTTCAAGTGTTTTTATTTGTTTTTGCGATGTTTCCAAAATTTGAGATTCCACTATAGCTTCATATAGTTTAACTCCTTCATCAAAATCCGTTTCACAATTTATATATAGTTCGACTATTATGCCTCTGACTTCTTCAACTAATTCTTGTAATCTTTCTTCGGTTAATTCATGATTTATTTTTATTATGTGTTTTTCAGGATTATCTTCTTTTAAAGTCTCGTCATTATTATCATAAAGAAATATTTCATTTATAATTTTTAACAATTGAGATTGTTTTTCATTTACAGATGCCAACATTTTTTTCAAATTTTCTGCATATTTTTCAAATAATTTGTTTTTATAACTTTCAGTATATTCAGATTCAAACTTAGATACAGAATTCAAATTTTTTTGAGAACAATTTTTACTATATTCTTTTAATTTTATATCTGAAAAGGATTTAATATTTATTGGCATTACATCATTACCAGTAAATGCCTTGTAAAACCGCGCCAAATCAGCGTGAAAAATATCATGTGTTTCTTTTGTCATGCCATTAAATTCACCTGTTTCATAATCATAATCATCATCATAATATAATTGCATTAATTCGGGAATGCCATGAATATCATCTAAAGATTCAGCATCGGAATTTTGTTTTCTAGAATACATATCTGCAGAGCATAAATTCTGGCTTGCACTGTTTTTGCTTTTTTTATTTTCCGTATTTTCATTACCTTTTAATGCGCTAATTTTGTCATCACAAAAGCTAGAAGTTGTTTTTTCAATAGTTGCGTCAGTAGGAATGCTCAATTTTTCAGATAATTTTCGTTTTATTTTTTTACCGGTAGAGTCCATAAAAACATATTCAGGGTTTATAGTTGTTAAAATAGCAGCAAAAATATGAGCGATTTTAATGTAAAATGTTGCAATGTAATCGCACATAATTTCTTTATCATTGTAATCTAAAATATCAATATCTGTATTAATATCTGCATCTAAATCAGATAAATGATTTAAATCAGATTTTTTAAAAAATAAGATTTTTTCTTTAGATGAGCCGTGTCTTATTCTATTAACTAAACGAGTAATATCTATATCTGAAAAATATCTATCAATAATATCAGAAGTTAATATAACTAATTCATCACAATATTTTTTATTATACAATTTTTTAAAACTTTGAAAATCTAATGTTAAAATGTAATAAGTTGCAATATAATCCATTGCATTTTCTAATTGTGAATGATGTTCTGTACTATTATTACGATTTTCATTATTAAAGCCACCTTTAATTATTGTCGTATCTGTCATATTATTAAATTTAGGTAATGAGTTTCCCATATATTATCATTGTATAATAAATAATAACACATAAAATAACCTAAAAATAATTTTTTACAAAAAATCATATTTATTTAAAATAAAATTGAATTAAAAATTTCTTTTTATTAAGAAAAGACCAAAAGCAATGATTTCAATAATTAAAGAAAATAAAGAAAAAAGCAAAAAAAATAAGTCACAATTAATAAATAAATCAGAATTATGGAATATATTTGATAGTGAAGTAAATAGTTCTAGTTCTACATCCGAGAAAGAACCTTTAGAGTGCATTTATAGAGCTTCAGGTGACCGTGAAAAATGTGAATTATGCGATTTTAATTTAGCATTTTCAGATGAAGGATTTTTAACATGCACAAACTCAAAATGCGGGATTATTTATAAGGATTTTCTAGACCATAGTGCTGAGTGGCGATATTATGGTGCGGACGACAATCAAAATTCAGACCCAACACGATGTGGAATGCCTATAAATCCCCTTCTTCAAGAATCGTCATTTGGTTGTAAAGTTTTGTGTTCAGGTTCAACAAGTTACGAAATGCGCAAAATAAGAAGATATACCGAATGGCAATCGATGCCATATAAAGAAAAGTCACAATATGATGAATTTCAAAGAATAACTATAATGTCGCAAAATGCAGGTATTCCAAAATCTATCATTGATGATGCAATGCGTTATCATAAAAAAATTTCGGAATACGAATTAACTTTTCGTGGAGATAATCGTGATGGTATTTTAGCAGCATCCATATATATTTCGTGCAGGATTAATCAATTTCCAAGAACTGCGAAAGAAATTGCATCTATATTTCATTTAGATGTTACAAGCGCAACAAAAGGATGTAAAAATGCGTTATCAATCATAAATAATTTAGAAAAAGACTTAGACAATAAAGAAAAAACGGCTTTCTCAAAAACAAAACCAGAAGCCTTTATAGAGCGGTATTGTAGCAAGTTAAACATTAATAATGAGCTTACAAAATTGTGCAAATTTATTTCAATGAAAATAGAAAAAATGGATTTAATGCCAGAAAATACACCGCATTCAATTGCAGCAGGGGTGGTCTTCTTCATTTCACAAATATGCAACTTAAATGTTAGCAAGAAAGATGTTAAAAATGTAAGCGAAATTAGCGAAGTTACCATAAACAAATGCTTTAAAAAGATAGAAAAAATGAAAGATAGTTTAGTTCCAGCTGTAATTTTAAATAAGTATAAATAAAAGAAAACAAAATATATAAAACAAAACAAAATATATAAAACAAAATTAAATATATAAAAACAAAAAATATAATATGTTATAATTTATGGTTGATTATTGTTTTGATAAAAGTAAAATAACTGAGGAAATAAACTTAAATTTATTTAATTCTTTTATTAATGAAAATGACAAAAATGAATTTTTTGGTGAATGTGGGCATTCACATTATCGATTTCTAGCTTATATTTCTACTTTTTTTTATAATTCGACAATATTTGATTTTTCTACTGATGCCGGTTTGTCAGCATTAGCGCTATCATATAATGAAACAAATGAAATATTGTCTTATGGAAATGGTGTAAATAGAGTTAAAAATATAAAAAATAACATGAAAATTGATACAACCTTATTAATAGATGATGCATTTTTAAAAACATATAAAAATGATATATTAAATAGTCCTGTTGTTTTTGTTGATTTACATCCACATGAAGGAAATATAGAATTTAAAATTTACGAGTTTTTAAAACTAAATGATTACAAAGGATTAATAATTTTTGATGATATTTGGTATTTTAAAACCATGAGAGATAATTTATGGTACAAAATAGAAGAGCATTGTCGAATGGATGTAACAGAATTTAGTCACTGGTCAGGATTAGGGTTAGTTTCATTTAATAAAAATATTCAAGAACAATTTAATCAGAATAAACCAAATGTGGATAATTGGACATTAATGACCGCTTATTTTAATTTAACAAATTGTTATGATGCGAGCACTGAAATAAAAGCTCGCGATAAAAAATATTATTTTAGTCATTCTTATTCTACTTTAGCGTTGCCATATAATCTAGTAATATATTGTGATGAGGAAAGTTATGATGAAATTATTAAAATAAGACCAGAATATCTTAAAAATAAAACGCAGTATAAAATATGTGATTTTGAAGAATTTTGTTTTGTAAAAAACGGAGTAAAGTGCAATGAAATTTTTTTTGATTATAGACAGCAAATTATTAAAAATAGAGAAGGAAATCCTTTTTATTTTGACAATAGAATGAACGCAAGTTACTACTTATTTTGTATGGCTCGTTATACAATGTTAAAAGAAGTTATTACAGAAAATTATTTTAATAGCACACATTTTGCTTGGATTAATTTTTGCATTGAAAGGATGGGATTTAGAAATTTAGTACATTTGGAAGAATGTTTAAGCGTTAATCGAAATAAATTTTCGACATGTTATATTGATTATATTCCCGAAAAACTAATTAAAAATTTACCGGAATATTTTAAATGGGGTCGTTGCAGTATGTGTAGTGGTTTTTTTACAGGAAATTCTGAATATATGTATAAAGTGTGTGATTTAATTGAAGATAAATTTTTACAGTTTTTAAAATTGGGGTATGGACATGCAGATGAGCAATTATTTAGTCCAGTTTATTTTGAGAATCCTCATTTATTTGAACATTATTATGGTGATTATCATCAAATGATTACCAATTATAAATATATTTATGATGCACCTGAGCCGCCAATTTATAATTTTATAAGAAATAGTTTTTTACATAAAAATTATGAAAAATGTTTAGAAGGATGTATATTTGTTATGAATTCATTAAAATTAAATAAATGTAGGCTAAATGAAGAATTTACTAGAGAACTGCAAAATTATTACACAAAAGCCATGCAAATTCTTAAAGACAGAAATGAAAATGTAATTCAAATATAATTTAAATATAATTTATACCCTTGAAGATTCAAAATAGTAAAATTATTATTTTAATGCAATAAAATAATGCAATAAAATAATGCAATAAAATAATGCAATAAAATAATGCAATAAAATAATAAAAATTAAATAATGTTAGTAATATAATGGATGAAGATACGAAAGAAACTGTAGATAATGTAGAAAATACAACAAAAAAAATTCCAAAAAGAATATTTATTGTTCCTTATAGAAATCGATTAGAGCAGAAATTTTTTTTCAGTAAACAGATGAGCTTTATTTTAGAAAATGATGATGATTATGAGATTTATTTTTCACATCAATGTGATAATAAGCATTTTAATAGGGGTGCAACAAAAAACATAGGATTTTTAGTAATGAAAGACAAATATCCTGAAGATTATAAAAATATTACATTTATATTTAATGATGTAGATACATTACCTTTTCACAAAATTTTTGATTATCAAACAACAGAAGGTGTTATTAAGCATTATTACGGGTTTGAGTATGCTTTAGGAGGAATTGTAGTAATTAAAGGCGCGGATTTTGAAAAAATAAATGGATATCCAAACTTTTGGGGATGGGGAAATGAAGATAGGGTTTTGCAAATAAGAAGTGAAAAAAATGATTTGCATATCGATAGAAGTCAATTTTTCAAGATAGGAAGTCCGGAAATTCTTCAATTATTTGATGGTGTTTCTAGATTAGTTTCACCAAGAGATTACTATTTAGGCAATAATGATAGTGGCGCAGATGGGCTATCTACTTTAAATAAAATTACTTTTTCCATTGATGAAGAGTCTTTAAATCCAAAAGATAATAAATATATTGTTGAAAATAAAAAAATATTTGTAATAAATGTTTTATCTTTTAAAACACCTGCGGGTTATGAGCAAAATGAATATTATGAATATGATTTAAGGGACCCTACTAATAAAATAGTGAGGCCAAACAGGGAACCTACAAGCAAGCAAGTTATTACGACAGAAGACTGGAAAAATGTAAATTATTCTGGTCAAAAGGCAAAATATGTAAATCAACAGCAACAGAATTGGCAACAACAACATCAATTGCAAAATCAATTACAACAACAACAAATGCAAGGCAGAAACATTAGGCCACCGCCACCACCAAATGTCAACATTTTTTCCGCTGAATATGCTCGTTATATTGGTGCAAAACCAAAGGCGACCACTAGCGCGAATATTCGACTAGGTGGTGTTCGTCGTTAAACTGCAATTTTTTCTCTTTAAACAATATATTAACCATTTATATGTATTTTTTCTCTGAATACAAAGACAATGAAAAAATAGATATTTCAAAACAGCTTAAAGAAAACACTGAAGAAACCGCCGCAAAAGATTTTGAAAAATTGAGAAAAGCTGTGGAAAAAGACCTAGATGCAATAAAGCCTCTCTCGCCAGTGGGTCTAAATTTTATTGAATATTTTGTGCATGTTGAACTTCTTAGCACAAAATCAAAGTATGGCATATCTTTTTTTGATTTTTGGTATAATCGGTCTTTTTACATGTCGAGAGATGCATCCACTTTAAAATTAATTGATTCCATCAAAAAAAACAGGCCTAATATAACAGATATTAAAATAGGAAAACAGGTTTTCAACTTATATTATGGAGGTATAAGTATTTTTAGACCAACAACTGCTGCTAAATTATATGATTATTTGAAACCCAAATGCATACTTGATTTTACAATGGGTTGGGGTGGTCGATTGGTAGGCGCGGCTATTTTGAATGTTCCAAAATATATCGGTATTGATTACAATGAAAACTTGAAGGAGCCTTATGAAAAAATGTGTGGATTTTTGAAGAATGATAAAACATTAAAAACAACATCAACTGTAACTACTACCGAAATTGAATTATATTTTCAAGACGCTCTCTCGATAGACTATTCAAAACTTGAATATGATATGGTATTTACTAGTCCTCCTTACTATAATAAAGAAATATACGGCGATAAAAAAACATACGAAACAAAGGATGAATGGAATACGAAATTTTATAAACCTGTTTTTAAAAAGGTATGGGAAGGGTTAAAACCAGGCGGTCATTTTTGTTTAAATATTCCTCAATGCATTTATGATGATATTTGTGTTCCATTAATTGGAGAAGCAAAAGAATTAATAGAACTTAAAAAATATGCTCGTTGTTTGCCAAAACGAGAGACGAAGCAATTTAATGTTGGGCAAAAATATAAAGAATATATTTATATTTGGAAAAAAGAGGGAGGGCTGTAAATAAAAAGTCGTATTTTATTTGAGATTTTTTTTTCCTAAAAGAATTAAACGCAATTTAACAAAATATACATAAATATAATCGAAAAATAAATATATTATAAAAATATGTAATAAAAGCAATAATATTTTATTACATATAAACATAATAAATATGCAAAATATAGAACATGCATTTTATATAAATTTAGAATCACGGTTGGATAGAAAAATCCATGTAGAATACCAACTTCAAAATCTAGGAATTAAAGCTCAGCGATTTAATGCAATTAAAATGAGTAACGGTGCGATAGGTTGCAGTATGAGCCATTTAAAATGCTTACAAATTGCTAAAGAAAATAATTGGGACCATTTACTTATTGTAGAAGACGACATTGAATTTACCGATTTAGAGCTGTTTAAGAAACAATTAAATACATTCCTAAACAATCAAAAAGATTGGGATGTTGTTTTATTGGCAGGCAATAACATGCCACCTTATACCGAAGTAGCTGATTATTGTGTAAAAGTAACACGATGTCAAACAACAACTGGTTATATGGTAAAGGCTCATTATTTTGATACATTAATTGAAAATATCAAAACAGGAATACAAAAACTAATATTTAATCCTGAAAACCATGCGTCTTATGCTATAGATAAATATTGGTTTAAATTACAAGAGCAAGATAAGTGGTTTTTAATTGTGCCATTAACGGTAACTCAGATGCAAAATTACAGTGATATTGAAAATAGAATAACCGATTATTCCAGTGTAATGCTGGATTTAAATAAAAAAAAGTTTTTTATGAAGCAGCTGGAACAAATAAAAATGGCAAAACAACAAATGGTTTTCCTGCCAAATAATATTATTAAAAATCAACAAATTGAAGATTTGAAAAAAATGGAGGAGCAATTAAAAGACCAAATGAAATTTTACGATTGCATAAAATGAAACAAAACCTTTTTAGTTATATTATGTTTTTTAAACCTTTTTATTTTTCAAACGCTGAAATATTCTTATATATTTTTATAATACTCTGGAAATTCTTTCATTAAATCTCTACACCCAGATATAGCACCTTGTTGAATTAGATTTTCTTTTCTTTTTTTTGTAAATGATTTTAACCAAGGTTTTTTATTATTTTTACAAGTTTTTTGGCAATAAATATCGTTACAACTCTTCAAAAACAAAGTTTCAAGAGTATTTGCGAATGTTTTTCTATTTGTTTCACGGAGAACTTTAATTGGTTGGTATTTTTTACTAAATTTTATTTCAACTCTTTCTTTTTCTGGTAGAAAAACTTCTTTGCAAAACCTTTTACATGTTTTATTTTTTGATTTAATTGTTTTACTTCCAAATTTTGTATTATTTTTATATTTAATCTTTTTATTTTTCATTTATTTATTATATTATATAAATTTATTATTTTTGTCATCAACTATTTTATGATAATCATTTGTAAAAAATGGTTTCGAAATGTAAAAAGGTCTAAAACATATCTTTTAAAAATAGGTCGCTTTGTATATGCAATACATTTTCTTTATAAAAATTAGGAAGTGTTAGCCCTATAGCATAATCCTCCAAATATTCCCTCGCTATTTCTGTTTTTTTGTTAATTAAAATAATAATAGCCTCTTTAGATAAAAAATAAAAACGCCCATTGCAATATTTAATTGGTAAAATAGGCAAATTTTCAGGTAATTCAGGATGTATTTTATGGTATTTTGAGAGATAAGCTTGTTTTACATCAATAACATTTCCTCCATAATGCACTTGAGGGGTTAATTTTTCAATCATTCCTTTTACCATATCAAAAAAGCGAATATTTTCCAGTTTTTGGTCATCATCTGTTTTAAATATATATTTATAATCAAAAGTTTTATGAACCGCGTCATAAGCAGCAATCACTTTTTTGGGTAGCGAATTATAATCATCATCGGTTTTTACATATAATATTCTCTCTGTTTCATCAAACAAATAACCACAATTTGTAGAATCCAAATTAGGATTTCCTATAACATGGTAATAACATAAATAAGATGGTAATAGTTTTAACCAAGTGTTTTTTTGAGCAATTGCTTTAGGTCTATATTTTTCACAATTCATGATTAACAAAATATAATCTTGTTTTCCTTTTATATTTGTCATTTATAGTTTTATTTTTGTATTCGTTTTAAATATAAATTTTTATAAAGAATTTATATTTTTGCTATTTGTTGTTTTTGTTGTTTTTGTTGTTTTTGATTTTTTCATCACTTTATTTGTATTTTTACCCAATTATTTGGAAATAAATCTATCGTATTATGATTTTTTAATTTGGGACCAAACCATAATTCCGGATAACAAACGATTTTTTCAATATTTGTATTAAAATGTGCTCCCCACCAACTGAATGTGCTATTTGCAATAATATTGTGGCTGCAAACACTCATTAATAACATTTGTTTCCAGTCATCAATATCATCGGATTGCTTGCAAAAAATGAAATTAGGAAATTCCTTTTCTAATTTTTGAATCATACTTGAAACAATTTTATTGTCTTCTTTTTCACAAAAATACAAAACTTTAATTTTAACTTGAAGTTTAAATGTTTCAATTTCTAATTTATTTTGCATATAGCGCAACGCATTTTTATAATATTCATATGGTATAACCGGATGTAAATCTTGTAAATTTTTATAATCTCCCAACCTAAAATGCATACTAATTAAAATGGTTGTTTCATTATTGCCAAACAAATCTGGATTTTCCAACAATAACTGTTTTTTTTGCTTCTCTAAGCCAATCATTTTGCATATAGAATCATAATAAGCATCAAAATATTTATGGCTTTGAAAATAACCCGACAACATTATATTTTCATACATGCACATTGGCAATTCATTATATTTAAATTCTTTTTCTCTCAAAACATCGGTTTCAGGAAAAGACAATATTGTAAATTTTTGTAAATTAATAAGAAAACTATCCCAATAGGTATGTCTATTAGCTTTACCTGGATTTATTTTTTCCGGAAAAATAAAACGATGTTTATTTTGAATGGCATAAGCTATAGTTGTAAAAATTTGAAACAATTGATTACCAAGACCTCCTACTAAATTGCAAACTATCATTATTTTATAGTGTGTATATTTAATTTATTAATTTTAAACTCTTTACACTATTGAAGATTTTAATTATCAAAAATAAAACAAAAACCAAAAAATAAAAAATAATAGTAAAAAATAAATATAAATGAGTCTTCCACAAATTTTATTGTTATCTGTAGTTGAAATAATTGGAGATTTTGGATTTAAAGAATTTGCAAATAATGGTGGTTTAATTCCATTTTTTATCGGGTCAACTGGATATGTAGGAGTTGTCATTTTATTAATAGTCGCTTTACAAAATTCGACAGTTATGATGGTAAATGGTGCATGGGATGGCATAAGTGGATTAATGGAAAGCGCAGCTGCATATATATTTTTAGGAGAACGGTTCGAACACAAATTTCAATATGTCGGTTTGATTATGATTGCGTTAGGATTATATTTATTGAAAATACCGCTTAAAAAAGCTAAAAGTTTCGAAATACCTAGCTCTTTTTGGAGAAAACTGTTTTAAAAATCTTCTTTTAATTCAAAAATATCTTCATCAATTGTTTTATTTGCAAGAGCATAGTCGCTGACACGGCTTTCAAAGAAATTTGTTTTTTGCTCAACCGAAATTAGTTCCATCCAACTAAAAGGGCATTGCACATTATATATTTTTTCATATCCTAATTGCACCGACAAACGGTCAGCAACAAATTGAATATATTGTGTCATTAATTCTGAATTCATACCAATAAGACGACAAGGAAGTGCATCGCAAATGAATTCTGTTTCGATTTCAACCGCTTCCTTGATAATTTCATATACCCTGTTTTTATTCACTTTTTTAAGAAGCTTTTTATAAAGTAGAATGGCAAATTCAGTGTGCAATGCTTCATCACGAGAGATAAGCTCATTTGAAAAAGTAAGACCAGGCATAAGCCCTCGTTTTTTCAACCAATAAATGGAACAAAATGCGCCCGAGAACATGATTCCCTCTACACAAGCGAATGCTATTAGTCGTGAAGCAAAATTGCTTCTCTTATCACCAATCCATTTTTGAGCCCAATCTGCCTTTTTTTTGATGCAAGGAAAACTCTCAATACCATTAAAGAGCTTGTTTTTCTCTTCGGGATTTTTAATATAACTATCAATAAGAAGACTGTAAGTCTGTGAATGGATATTTTCCATAGCAATTTGAAAACCGTAAAAGGCACGAGCCTCAGCCAATTGAACTTCATTCATAAATCTTGCACCCAAGTTTTCCAAAACAATTCCGTCGCTCGCAGCAAAAAACGCCAAAATCATTGAAATAAAATATTTTTCATCCTGTGAAAGCTTTTCCCAATCATTCGAATCTTTTGATAAATCGATTTCCTCTGCTCGCCAAAAACAATCAACTTGTTTTTTATACATTTCCCATATATCTTGGTGTTGAATTGGAAACATTACAAAGCGTTTATCGTCAGGTGTGAGTAAAGGTTCTTGAAAAGTTTTTGACATCCTAAATAATATATAGCAAAGATTTTATATTCTAATTTTTTAATAATAATAATTATTATAGTCATTATTATTAATTTAATAGAGTAAAATTTTGTGTTGTTACGATATACGGTAACATCTTGCATATAAAAACCAAATTATTTGAAAAATGGCAAATAAAACAATAAATACGCTGCATAATATATCATTACTGTGTTTACTACCCAACACCACATGGAGCCAACTGATTTATCTTTATAATAATTGTAAACAATAATCATTAAAGTTATGAAACCAAACATAAAACCGAACTGATTGCCTGCATATAGAAGTGGAAATAAAAAGAAAAATCCCCAAATTAAAGATACCATCTTTTCGCTGTCATATAACAACATATTCCAATGCAGATGGTTTAACGGTGTTACAACTGAACTAAATTTTTTTGTATTATAACGGTACATAAAAATTGGAATTGCTATTATTAAATATGGAACTATAAAATACATGCGTGTTTGATATGGCAATAACATAGAACTTGCAACAGGTTGCAACAATAACAAACATTGTGCCATAAAAGTAAATAAAGAATTTAATGGAGGGTTAGAAATATTTTTCCAAATAAAAAACTCTATTAGTTGTATAAAAATAAAAGAAAACATAAAAACATACACCCATAGATTATTTACCCCTTTTATAAATTGTATTTTATATTGCGTATAGTTATTATTATAAATAATCAACAGCATAACAAAAGAGCTAAATAAAAATGTATTTAATGACACTTCAGCATTCCAGCACATAATATTTATATAATTAGTTTATATATTTTTTATAATAGTTATTATAATAGTTATTATAATAGTTATTATAATAGTTTTTTACTTGTTTTATGTAAAAAATATTAAAATATTAATATTTGAATACAAAATCAATATGAAAAGACCTATAGGTAAAAATAGTGGTTCATAATAGTTTAGATATGCCCATATCATGACAAAAAAAACGGGAAATATATGATTAGGAGGTATCATATTATAGCATTGCTGCGTTCTAAAATATATCCATAATCCCGAGCAAATTACGGATATTATGACTTTATTTTTGAATGAAATGTATTTATCCAAAATCATATAATATATATATTTATATATAAATATATATAAAAGTATATTATGCTTACAGAATTGTATTTGCAAACTACAAATCCAAGATTACCCTTTAGCTCATTGTTTAGTATGAAAACATTTACTGGTATTATTGTTTCAGTAATACTTCACACAATTATTTACGCATTTTTTTTCAATTTGGCTAGTTTTATATTTTTAGGTAAATTATTGTCAAAGAGTATAAATATTCGCTTGATAATTTCTCTCTTAATTATTATGTTTTTTGGGTTTTTTGCTAGATTTTTTCATGTGAAAGAAATATACAAAGCATATAATTATGATATGGAAAAAACTAGAAAGCACTTGGATAAACTTTATATCGGCTGGATTTTTTTATCTTAAAAATAAAGATAAAATGTTCAAGAGTGTAAATTAATAATATTATAATAAATTAATGATTAATATTAATCCTGAATTTATTGAAGAAATAAGAAAGGTTCAAAAACCGGAATATCAAATGGCGCTAGCAGAGCGCGATAAATTTTTAAAGCAAATAGAGCATCAAATACACGAGAAACGCAGACTGTTAGTAGAAAAAAGAAATTATTTGGAAAAATCTATAAAAGAGAACGCGTTTTTAGAAGGGGTTAAAAAAGATTACCAAAAATATAAAGATTATATAGTAAAAGAAAAACAGGACCAATTAAGGGCAATGAATATTTTGAAACAATATACAGAAGATTTGGCGGTAAGCACGAAATTGACAGAGGCGGATATTAAACAAACAAGGAAACAACAAAAAGAAATTTTGGGTGAAATGGACAAAATAAAGAGAGAATTAGATGAAATAATTGGACCAACAACTGCAAAAACAGAATAATAATCTGTGCATAATATAATTAAATAATGGCTGACCCGCAACCTAACGACCTACCTGATTATGTTAATGGCTTACCAATAGATGACCCTGAACAAGACCCAAATTTATTGAATTTCATGAATGGTAATAGATTACCTATTGTTAATTTAGGACAACCAGAACAAGCTGTTGTAACAGATTTTTGGCAAAGTTTAACTAATTTAGGAACACAAATAGTTGTCAATAAAAATACTATAAGAAGATATAAATATTTTGTTAAACAGGGATTAGAAAAATTAAGAGATAGAATTAACGATATTCGGGTATTAATACAAGAATTAACAGATTTAATTCAACAATATGCACAAAATAATGCGAACCAAGGACAAGAATTAGTGGAACAAAAAAATAAATTGATAGAAGTAATAACAGACGCGACTCAAAAAATAAATTTATGGACTGCAGAAATAACAGCTAGTAATGGAGAATTAAATACTGATTCATATCAGAGAAACATAAATAAATTGTTGGTTTCTTTAGAAGAAGCAATAAATAAAGGAAATGATGCTATAGCTGCATATCCAATTGTGGGACCACAACGCCCTCCTCAAGTAGCACAACAATTAGCTGCAGATGTCCCTGCTTTAGAAGGCGGTAAAAAATATAGAAAATCTAGAAAATCTAGAAAAACAAGATACAATAAAAAATCTAGAAAATCTAGAAAAACAAGAAGAAGAAAAATGCGAGGTGGTTACTTATATGGAAAAACAACGGCTTTTAGCGAAAGCAGAAGTGGTCGTAGGAAAAATAACAATAGTAATAAAAGAACAAATAGCATTTCCACTTCATTTTCTTCAAACACAAACCCATATTCTAAAAATTTAATTATTTTTTAAGAAGCATGCCTCGTAATCCAGGAAGATAAATACATTGTGAAGGCCATTTACCAGTTAGCTCACGATGGCGAAGTGAATTCGGATTTGTACGCATTAAATTTTTAGCTGTTCGTTCTTTATAAATGCGTTTCCAAGTGCGTTGCACAATTCTCAACCAAAATGTTTTTAAAATTCCTACATATTCACCACCTGATAAGTGAATGCACAATGCAATTTCAGGTTTAAGATAGTTTGTATTGGATATTATTTGCCGGTAATTTCTGATAAAAGGGTGTTTGCAAATAGTGTTATTAGGTAAAATAATATGTTGAATATGATTTCTAAGAGATGCTATATCATCATATATGCATGGATTTTCTTCATACCAATCTTCTTCCCAATAATCATTATCATTATCATCACCTTCTAAAACATTGTAAGAGTAATGAACCAAATAATGACCTGCTATTTTAGGGTCAGAATTATTATCTATTCCATGAATATTTGGATTATGTATTTCACATAAAACAATTTTAAACCTTTTATTTATTGGTATTGACATTTGCATTTGTATATGTATTATTAATATATTTAACCAATAATAATATTTTTCAATTTTTTAAAAATTATTAAATATTTAAAAATATTTATTTTTTATTTAAAGCTTTATATATATAAATGAAACTTCCAAATTCAGTATTTAAAGTAATTACAAATAAATATGTTTTGTATTTTGTTTTATTTTTAGCAATAGCAAATGTTTTGGGATATTTGGTTATGGGTCAAATTACCGCAGCAATATTTTTCATTTTATTAGCTTTTCTATTATACAATTTTAGTAAAAATATGATTATTGTGTTAGGAATTGCTCTCATTTTAACAAATGTTTTAATGGTTGGAAATACACCTCAAATATTTGGAAATATTTTTAAAGAGGGAATGGAAGATATGAAAGATATGGAAGATAAAGATAATGAAGATTCTAAAAAAATGACAAAAACCAATAACAACAATATAATGACACCGGAAGATAATGATATAACAATGCAAACATCCGGAGTTTCTACTAGCAGTTATTCAGAAAATGGACAAAATAATGGCGAAGAAGAAGAAAGTCCTGTAAATTCCAAAGATGCATTTAGTGGTGTTAATAAAAAAAGAAGTCGTATAGATTATGCAACAACATTAGAGGATGCTTATGGGGATTTGAATAATATTTTAGGAAGTGATAGCATTAAAAACTTAACAGGTGATACTCAGCGTTTAATGCAACAACAATTACAATTAGCAGATGCGATGAAAAGCATGACTCCTTTATTAGAAAACGCAAAATCAATGTTACAGGGATTTGATTTAAAAAATATAGATGGTTTAGCTGATTTTGCAAAAAGTTTTGCTCCTTCAAAATAATTCGCAATACTGTAATATAAAGTATTTATAAAGGTATTGTCATATATAAAAATATATAAAATATATATGACAATAAATAAAAGATGCCCGCCAGGTGTATTTTGTATTGAAAATGTAACAATGATTTTTATTTTTTTAATTGTTATTATTGCATTATTTGTTATTATTTATTTAATGTATAATTTTTTAACAAAAACGCTATTTAATCAATTAAATAATAATATTAATAATAATAATAATAATAATAATAATAATACAGAAACTTATAATGATAACAATAAAAATAGTTTAATGGGTAATATATTTGGTTTATTTACACGACCAAATTATGGATACACAAATATTCCAGGAGATGTTTTGATGAACCCATATGCACCTCCATTGCGAGATGAAAGATATTTAATTCCTGAAATTCAAATGGGAATGGCTCCACCAGGTCGAGTGCCTATTAATATATCCACTAATATCGGTGCGGTTGATACTACATATCGTCAAGTGGGTATTTTAACACCGTTGAATAGTTTTAATCGTAAAGGTAATCATGGTAATAATGGCGATAGTAAAATTTTACCCTTAATGGGTCGCCCGCTTTTTACAAATAGAGATAAATGGCAATACTATACAATAAGTGACCAAAATAATAGTGTAAAATTGCCCATAAAATTTAAGGGAAGAAATGCGTCAAATGAATATGGTGTAGATAAAATATATAATGGGGATATTGTTTATGTAGAAGGTTATCAACAGGCATTTAAGGTAACAGAATATGAAAATGACACTATTAAATATTTACCATTTTTATAAAATATATTTTGTTTGTTAATTATTGCTCTTGTCCTTCATTATTTTCCTTTTCTTCTTCTTGTTCTTGTAAATCAATTTGATTTTTAATAATTCCCTCAAAATCATCAATTTGAGGTTGTTTTATATTTGTAGGTGCATCAGAATTTTTTGAAGCTAAAACAGCAGCTGCTATTTTTTCGTCCAAATATTTTTTAAACTTTTGTGTAATTTCATTAAAATCAGTGTCTTCAGTATTTTCTCTAACATAAGGAGTAGGTGGTGTTTGGTCATCATAATTATTATAATTTTGTCTTGAATTATTAGCTTCATAATCATCAGTTTTTGATTCATCAACATCACTTGGGTTTTGGGGTAAAGTATTTGGTACCGACGCTAGTTCCGGCGGCGATTGTTGTGATTCAATCGGTTCATTTGCGCTAGCGCTAGCGCTATCACTATCAATGCCGTCAACACTAGGTTCAACGATAGGTTCAACACTAAGTTCAACACTAGGTTCAACGATAGGTTCAACGCTAGGTTCATTTACATCTGGTAAAGAAGTTGGTGCGGGAGCAGATGCAGGATTTTGTTGTTGTAAGTTTGATTGATTTGCATTATTTTTTGCTTTTTCAATTGCAGCTTCAAAATCTTTTCGATTTTCATTAAAAGCTAATGAATCTATCCCTTTATAACTATTTTCAACATTAGTTATTATTTTTCTAATCATACCATTATTATTAATATTTAAACCATTTTTTTCTGCAAAATCAAAGGCTTCTTTTAATTTTTTATCCGCTTCAGCAGTGTTATTTGTTCGCAGGTCATTTGCTGCATCTTTGAATTTTTCTTCTATCTTTTTTAATAACGGATACTCCCTTATTATTTTTTCGCTTGCCGATTTAAATTCTGAATCATAACTATTTAAATAGTCATCCTTATTTAATCCTTTTTCAATTATTAAACTGACAGCATTTTCCATTGTAGTTTTAAAATTATTATACGCTTTTTTGTCACGACCATCATTCGATGAAATCCATAAAGCATTTGCTCTTTTTATTAATGTTTTAACATAATTATTAATATCACCACCTGATTGAGCCTCCATTTTGAAATGAAAAACAGGCATATTTTTTAATGTTTTACGATTTAAATCCAAATGATGCTTTTTTCTAAAGGTTCTTTTTTTACCTTTTGAATACTTGCTTTTTTTTTTGAAATTTTTCATGGACTGTCTTTTCTTATTGTATAATTTTGTTAATTTACCTTTAGTTAATTTCATTATTGACTTATATAAATAAAATAATATTTTTATTTATATTTTTTCTGTCGATAATGTAATGACAAATCCAATGAATATTTCAGCAAATAAAATAGATAATTATTGCAGTGAAAAATGTTCATATTCATTTAATTATCAAATTAGCAATGTTTGCACAGCAACCAATTACGGTTCTTATTTATATTTAAATTATATTGATTCAGGTAATGTGGCACCCGTGACATTTAATTCAAATACTTATAAGGTTTCAAATATAGAAATATATAGTCCTTCTCTGCATAATTTTAATAATAATAAAACAGACGGAGAAATTATAATAACGCATACACCTACTGGTATCGGTAAACCTTTAATTGTATGCATACCATTAACTGTATCAGGAAAATCTCCTACACCAGCAAGCCAAATTATGGCAAATATTATAAATTCCGCGGTTTCAAGACCATTAAAACAAGGAGAACCAGCAATGACTATTAAATTAGAAAATTATACATTAAATAATATTATACCAGCAACACCATTTTTTTTTTATAATGATACAAATGATTCCAATATTATTGTATATGGTTTAAATAATGCTATACCTTTAGATGCATCGGTAATAAAAGGGTTAAAGACTATTATTACAGGAACATCAGGAGTTAAATATGCAAGCGTGGAATATTTAGATTACAATAAAAGCGGGCCATCAACTGGTGGATACAATGGAGATGACCAAATATATATTGATTGCCAACCTACAGGAAATTCGTTAGAAACCGAAGAAGTCGAGTTTTCAAAACCGGCTACAAATAATGACCTTATATTTGTTTTAAATAGTCCGGTTATTATTTTTATTTTTGCAATGCTTATTTTTGTGGTGTTGATATTAATTATTCATAATTTATTGATATATTTATCTACTGGTAAATTGCCCAAGATGCCGAGTTTCGCCACAGGGAATAGGAATAGAGGCTGAACCTAATAGTAATTCTGATTATCTATAACGCTTATGGGTTTTGTTTTTTCTTGTGTTTCTTTTTTTACTTTTTTTGGGTCTTTTATTATGTTTTTTACTTTTGCTGTTTTTTTTAGTTTTATTTTTAAAATATTTTTTGCCTCCTCTTGGTGGTATTTGTGGTAATAATGGTGTTTGTCTTTTACACCTTTTCTCATTTAAAACGCCCATTATTTATCTTCAAATAATGATAAATAATATGACATCATTTCATTATAAACTATTAATATTTCCATTCTATCTTCATATGATAATTTATTTATATTTTTTAGGATATCTATACTAAATGTGTTTAAATTTCTAATATCGTGAATATATTTTTTCAATAACTGACTATCATTATGGTTTGAGAAATACTTATCTTCTTTATATTCCCCATCCCCATTTTTGCTTTCACTATGGTTTGTTTTTCTTCCACTATCCATTATATAATATTACCAGTATAATTATTTTGAAAAGATAATAATTATAAGTGGTTCTCATTTTAAATGGGAGTTTTAAATGAGAAAAGGTGTAATAAAAAAAAATCTCTTTATTTTTATCATTAAAAGCAAACATCAAAGGCGTGTCTCCATATGTACCTATATTTAAATTTACATCAGCTCCTTTATCTATAGCATTTTTAACGCCATCATAATTTTCTTCGCTAAGTGCTATTATTAAATCTCTATTTGCTGGACTTAAACCCGACATTATATATAAATTGATAAATTAATTTATATATAATATTAAATAACTCCAGTGTAATCAATTGGTGCAGCATCATATAAATCATCCAATACTGGAGTAAAAGAGTATGTGTTCATATTTGATGTGTCTGCCTGGTTAATTGGTGCCATTTTTTTAACAATTTCTTGTTCTAAAGTATACGGAAATTGATTATACATGGAAAGCGCAGTGTATTTTTTTTCTTCGGTAGGCATATAATTATTTAAAGCGTATGTTTCTGTAACTGTTTCAGAATTTGTCATTAAATTATAAGCAACAAAAAATCCCAAAACACCTAAAATAGGATTTGCATAAACAAAAAGCATTAGCATTATAATTACTACAATAACTTTTCCATAAGTTGTATCAATTATGCTTGCAAGTGCAGGAGGGGTTTTGTATCCCATTATTAAATAAATAATGAAAAGTATTGCCAATAGTAACTCACCCATATTTTTTTTCTTAAATAAATCTTGAGAAAATTCCATATAACATAATAACAGATTTTATTATACAAAATCATAAAAAATTGATAAACATTTGTAAAACTAGTTAAACAATATATACTAATTATAATTAGCATTCCGCAAATGATAAACGAAATAAACATAAACGAAACAAATAATTTACAATTCACAAAAACGCTAAACACTTATCTTGGTCAAAAAGGTTATAGTATTTTAAAAAAAGAATTAAATGTAGAACAACAACACATTTTACGAAAAGAGTTGGTTGCTAAACCTTTTACACAAGGTGCACCCGGTATGAACAATCAATCGGTTACTTTTCCGATTTACCGTGAATCCAATAATAAGTTTTATGTTCCTCGTTATTTTGGCGAAAAATATTTTGGAAAGGTAAAAGAGTATCGGATTTCGGATGGTGATGAAATTTCTCTCACTTTTGCAGGTGAACTAAGAGAAAATCAAAAACCAGTTGTAAAAACCTTTATGGAGCATCTTGAAAAAAATAATGGACACGGAGGTGGGTTACTTGAACTTCCATGCGCGTATGGTAAAACGGTTTTAGCGCTAAATATTATATCCCAAATAAAAAAGAAAACATTAATAATTGTTCATAAAGAATTTTTATTGAACCAGTGGATTGAGAGAATTGGACAATTTTTGCCTAGTGCAAAAATAGGTAAAATTCAAGGTCAAATAATGGATATTGAAAATAAGGATATTGTGTTAGGAATGTTGCAATCTCTTTCCATGAAAGATTATCATCAAGATTCATTTGATAGTTTTGGTCTTACTATTATTGATGAAGTGCATCATATTTCGAGCGAAGTGTTTTCATGTGCGCTTTTTAAATTGGTTACGCGTTATACACTTGGATTGTCTGCCACCATGAACCGTAAAGATGGAACCACAAAAGTATTCAAAATGTTTTTAGGAGATGTAATTTATAAAGGCACGAGAGATGAAGAACACAAGGTGGTGGTAAGGGCAATAGAATATAAAAACAATGATGAGGAATTTAATGAAGTAAAATTGGATTTTCGTGGTAATGTGCAATACAGCACGATGATATCTAAATTATGCATATATAATCATCGCACTGAATTTATTTTAAGAATAATAAAAGATATGTTTGAAGAAAATCCGCTGCAACAAATAATGCTTCTAGCTCACAATAAAAATGTATTGAAATATTTGTTTGATGCAATCAAGCAGAGAGAAATAGCGGATGGAAGCGTCGGATATTATATTGGAGGTATGAAAGAAGCCGCTCTAAAAGAGACGGAAGGAAAACGAGTGGTTATAGCAACTTATTCAATGGCAGCAGAAGCATTGGATATAAAAACATTGACAACATTAATAATGGTAACACCTAAAACAGATATAGAACAAGCAGTTGGTAGAATATTGAGGGAAAGGCATGGAAGTCCAACAGTAGTGGATATAATAGATACACATGCGCCTTTTCAAAACCAATGGACGAAACGCAAACAATTTTATAAAAAACAAAATTATAAAATTATACAAACATCTATTGATAAATATGACCCTGATACTAAAAATGATAAAAAATGGAAAGTTGTCTTTGAACCGGGAGTAAAAATTGTAAATTCTTGTTTAAGCTCAGCAAATGGTGCGAACGAAGGAAAATGTCTTATAAAAATTTCTAAAAAACCGGTTTAATCATTTTAATTACTAAATTTGAAATCCGCTATTTGTATTATAATTGTAATTATCTACACAATTTGTGCAATTAGGTAATACTTGATATGGGGCTGGATTGGCTAAACCAAGTTCGGATGCGCTCAAAATGCCGCCGCGTGAATAAGTTTGAGTCATTGGTATATTACTTTGATATTGATTATATCCGCCTCTTTGCATTTTGCTACGGCTTTTACTTCTATTTCTTCTTCTTCCACCTAACATTCTTGACATTGGCATTGTTACATCATTTATACTGTAAGGATTGACAACACTATCCACAGGATATTGTGAATAATTAGAATTATAAACATCTGTGCCATTTTCCAATTTCATATTTTGTGAAGATACAATAGGACCGTATAAAACGGTGTTACCTGCGTTACCTCCTTTTAAATTGTATTTTCGCGATTTACAATTAAGTTGTTTTCTTTTATAAAGAGATAATAATCGTCTTTTTGTATGTTTTCTCATTTTTTTAGAAGACATTCTATACTTATTAACAATATTTTTTATTTTTTTTCGGAGGTAATGTTTATTTTTACGGCTTCTACCTCCACCCATCATTGAAATTCTTGAAGCATTTGCAGCAGCAGCTTTATCGCTAAAATTGTCAGGTAATGCAAATTGCCTGGATGTTTCTGTAGACCCGAATCTTCCCGCCCAATTTGATCCATCTACATTAACAAAATCCCCATTTACATTATTTAATGGGGTTACCGGATGTTTGAATAAATAATTAGACATATATAATTACTTGTTATTTTTTTCTAAACGAATAACTTCATCTATTGAGTTTACTTTTTCATTTTGTTTTGCTAAACGCACGGGATACCATTTTTTAAACTTGTAATTATATTGGCAAACCATATTAAATGTGTTGTCTAAATAAACAAATTTATCTTCTTTTAAATTTTCAAATTCTTCTTCATCATCGCTTTCTTCTAACGCATCCAAATTTTTATTTTCTTTAATTTTTCTAAATAAATTGTTCATCATGACACTTGTTTTATAATCAGGAATGCAAGCAACATTATAATAATTGTATTCTGGTTTATTGTTATAAGTAAATAAATGATAAATATCATTTTGAATATCAGGTTTGATTTGAAATACAATTTGCTTATTTTCCTTTAAATTATTACTAAATTTATTTTGAGTTTGATTTTGATTTGGAATTTGATTTGCACTTTGATTTGGAGTTTGATAATTAGACAAAATATCCGGCTTATATTCTAAATTAAAACAATAATTGCCTTGTGTCTTATTTTTACAACGAAACTGTAAATATTTGATTTTATATGGAAGTAAAGGAATTTCTTTTATTAAATTATTTATTGTGTTGCTTATTGCGTTGCTTATTAGTGGTAATCCAAATATTATAGATTGAGTTGTGAAAGCTTCTTGTTTAATTTCAGTTGAAAATATGGATATCAATGAATTTAATTTCCATTCAAAAGATTTTTCAAAACATTCACTACCTTTGTAATATAACAAATTTTCTACAGAAAAAAAAGAAAAATTGTTATATTTGAATACTGTACCATAAAAAATAGTTCCAAAAGCTATTTTATCATGAAAACAACAATGAACTATTTTTAAAAATTTTATTTTCTTATTTGAATTTATTTCCATTAAAACACAAACATTTTGTTTTTTAAAATTTGTAAACCATGCAAAATAATTAATACCTTCAGGAATAACTAAAATATAATCAGCATTTTGAACTTTGTTATGCACAATAGTTTCATAAGAAAGTTCAACATTAGGGAAACCCTTTAATAATAAATTTTGTTCATCTTCAGAAAGCATATTCTTTTTATTTAATTATATTTTTTTCTTTATATTATTTGCAAAATTATAAAATTTATTATATTATTTATATTGTAAAAAAATATAAATATATAAAAATATAATATATATAATATGGATTTAAGTATTTTACTTCCTGAGGATGAAGAATTGCATAGCCTCGAAACATTACAAGATAAACCTGAACTTTTAGACCAGGTTGTTAATGAATCTGCTGCGAAAGAAGAATGTTCTGATGCGAAAGAAAATACGGTTGCAGACATGGCTGACCATGAGGCGTTAAAATTAGAATATCCTATTGATAATGATACCTTAGAAGAATCCCAGTTTGAACATGGATATGTAGCTGAAGAAGATGTTGAAGAAGAAGAATCCCAGTTTGAACATGGATATGTAGCTGAAGAAGAAGAGGAAGAAGTTAAAGAAGAAGACCTAGAATTTGAAGAAGCAGAAGAAGAAGAGGAAGAAGTTAAAGAAGAAGACCTAGAATTTGAAGAAGCAGAAGAAGAGGAAGAAGTTAAAGAAGAAGACCTAGAATTTGAAGAAGCAGAAGAAGAAGCAGAAGAAGTTAAAGAAGAAGACCTAGAATTTGAAGAAGCAGAAGCAGAAGCAGAAGGAGAAGCAGAAAAAGAAGCAGAAGAAGAAGAAGAAGCAGAAGCAGAAGAAGAAGAAGGAGAAGAAGAAAAAAATAATAATGATTTATTGAAAGAGACACATATTAAAGAAATACCAAAAAGTTATACGGAAAATAATGATAATGATAATGCTAAAAATGAATGGAATCATAGACGACCTAGAAAAACAACAATATTTGTAATAGAGAAAATTATAGATATGTTGTCTTATTTTTTCAGTAAAAATTAGATTTCTGAATATTGTAATGAGTTTGCACTTCCATAATCTAATGAAGATATAGATGTTGTATTATCATTATCATTATCATCAGTATCAGCATTATTAAGTTTGTTTTTTAAAAATTGTTTCAATTCGTTTTTCATTGATTTTTTATCATAATCAGACGGTGCATTTTCAGATGTATCATTTGATAAATTAGTTTTGGATGAAGAATTAATGGTATTATAAATGTTTTCATATTTATGAACAGGACCATCTACTAAATCTTTTATTTTAGGGACAGTTAATGTAGATTTAAAAAACCCAAATAAATTATGCACTAAAAATATGAGAATGATTGAAATAACGGTAATTTGCAATGTCCAAAATAGCATATAATATTCTTATATTAGTTTAATAACGATAAAAACCCATTAAGTTCTTTTTTAATTAAATAATTATCTATTTCTTCATTTTCTAAAAAATATATATTTTCCGGAATAAAATTGCTATATTTTTCTTTTACATTTAATTCTTTTTTTTGCAAATCTAAATTATTAAATGATTCTTTATAATGTCCTTCAATAACTAAATATAAATTAGATTTTTCTCCATAACAATAATGAAATGATGTTATATTTTTTTCATGATAAACCATAGGAATTTGAGATATTATGGTTTCTTCTTCAAAAAAACTTTTATCTATAATTAGTTTTTGTCCATTAAAAATTTTATTTTCTATAGGTTTATCTTTTGGAGTTATTTTAAAAATTTTGTTATTTTTAATATTATAAATACCAGATGAACTAAATAATTGAGCATGTGTTTTTGTAAATTTTAAATGTTTATCTAATTTTTCTAATAATTGTTTTGTAATATTTATTGGATTATAATTATTTATATAAATTCTAGAATTTTCAATATTTTTTGCATTTAAGATGCTTTTACTTTTGTCGTTTTTTCTATTTTTTATCATTATATAAAATATATATTTATAAACTATTTAAACAGTTTTATAAAATTATAAATATATAAATGGCACAAATCTTAGGAGTTATAATTGTTGAAAAATTAGGTTCATTAAAATATTTGGTTATTAAAGATTATAAGGAAGATGAGTTGTATAAGAAATGCAGCTTTAAAAAAAATGACGGTTTTGAAAAAAACATTGAATGGAAAATTAAAATAGAAGGAAAAAAATACAATGTTTCGGTTTATGGTAAGACAGAAGGTAAGGCAAATACCGAAAATAAATATGATTTTCCTCCACCAATAGATAATACATTATTTTTTGGTAATTGTGTTTTAGTATGTTCGCTAGTAAAAGATGATGGAAGAAAAGAGCTAGTTTCACTATCATTAGATTTGTGGGAAAAAATGTATGAAAAATTATTTGGTGGGTTTGAAGATTTAGCAGTTACTGCTATAAATGATGATATAGAAGAAGATGAATTGGAAAATATTCCTGCACATAAAAAAACGAAACATGGTTATTTAAAAGATGGTTTTGTAGTAGATAGTGATAATAGTGATGATAAAGACGAAGATTCAGATACAGATGATGATGACAATGATGATGACAATGATGACAATGACAATGATGATGATAACAATCACTATAATATTAAAAATAAAAGTAAAAAAAATGATAATAATGCGGTAATAGAAGAATTAGAATTAAATGATATTGGTTCTGAATTAAGTGAAGAAGAATATAGTGATGAAGAATAAAAACCAATATAATAAAATAAAATATAATAAAATTGATTTAGATTTAAATATAAAAAATACAATTAAATCTAATACAACAATGCGTAAAGTTGAAAACCCCGAAACATTCAGAAAAAATATTTGCATTAAATTAAATGAATTTATCAATAATGAAAAAAAAAGTCGAAATATGGAAAGAGGTATATATAACTATTCATTGAAAGAAGCTGCCAATAGAAAAGTAGTTAAAAAATGGGATAATTCATATTTTGTTCAAATTTATATCGATAAATTACGAAGTGTATATATTAATTTGAAGAATTCAAAATTGTTAAACCTAATAGAAAATGGAAGCGTTAAATCACATAATGTGGCTTTTATGACACATCAAGAAATAAAACCTGAAAAATGGGAAATTATGATTCAAGAAAAAATAAAGAGAGATAAAAATAAGTATGAAACAACAATTGAAGCGGCAACCGATACATTTAAATGCAGAAAATGTCATTCGAATAAATGTACTTATTACCAAATGCAAACAAGGTCCGCAGATGAACCGATGACCACATTTGTTACTTGTATAGAATGTGGAAATAGATGGAAATGCTAATTTATTTATGATTTATGGTTTATTGCTTATTTGTTGCTAATAATGATTGAACATAATTATAAAATATATTTGCAGAAAAAAAAATAACGAAAGGAAAAAATAATAATTTGAAATAAGATTGCATTAAATATAAATATTTTAAAAATAGAAATTTTTTATGTAACCAAAAAATTTTATTTTTTCTTTTTGTAATTAAGGGTGTATCATTATCTTCCTTTGTTATATATTCTTGCAGCACTGAATTTGGAAAACTTTTATCCACTTTTCTAAGAAAAATAGTATTTTTATTTTTTTTAAGAAAATCATCTATAAATGATTTATCTTTTAAAGAGCCATCTTTAAATAAATATGGACTAGTAGAATTCATCATGCGTGACCAATCAGTTGCAGTAGTATCTTCATTTTTTACCATTTTTAAACTATTTTTAGCATATAACATAATAGAAAATATGCTTTCATTAGCGACATCTCCTTGACAAATTAAATTGTAAATATTTTTATTAATTTGAGAATAATGAATGCATCTGTGAGCATCTTGGCGATTTAAAATAAACCAAGGAGTATTAGCTAAATGAAATTGTTGTTGTAAATAATGTAAATTTGCTCTTTTTACTAATGTTGTGTTCCACCATGCTTTTTTCCAACTCATAAATGAGTATTGATAATTTTCAAAAAAAAGTTCTCTAAATTTAAGTGGTGAAATAATTGGAACACATGTTTCTGTCAAAAAACAAAACCATTGATTATTTGCATCATTTGTAATACCATAAAGCATAAGAGTTAAATAAGCCGGAACAATATGTAAATAATCTGTTTTGACTAAATATTTTTTAGGTAATGCATTTTTTTTAATCCATTCTGATTTTATAGAATCATAATCTTTGTAGTGAAAATAAACATTAATAATGTCTTTATTTGGTTCAACCCAATCTTTCCATATTTGTTCCTTATTTAAGGTATGCTCATAACTTATAATAAAACATAATGCTGCCTTCATTAATATAACCATGTAAGAATTATATGTGTAAAAAACGAAATTAAAGATAAAGCAATAGGTAAATAAAAAAATGAAAGTGAATTTATTTACTCCATTGTTTTCATTGATTGTAAAAAGATATTGTCACCATCATTCTAGCACTAAAAAGTATTTTGAAAATAAAAAATTATTAGAGAAAAAGAGAAACACATCGATTGTAAATTATAAAAATATATTTTCAATAAAAAAATATAATTTTATGGATTATATGGATTATAAAAATTATTTAGATTATATGGATTATAAAAATTATAAGAATTTAAAGAATTATAAAAATATTTTTATTTATGGAATTACAATTAGTGAAAATAAAAAGTAAAATATTTAAAATTGAATTAATTCCAAATCTTTTAAATTCCAATACTCGCAACCACCACCTGGAGTAGGACGGCGAATAATAAATGGGATTCTTTTTTGTGCTAATTCCAATTCAGCAACTAAATATCCATCTATAATATTATCAGGAACTTTTACAAAAACTTTTGCTCCTGAATTGATTTGTTTTGCTCGTTGACCTAACACCCTCGCCTTTTCATATTTTGTTAAATAAGGCAATGTTTTATGTAAATCGTCAATGATATTATTATCGGTATCTCTTATTATTTTTGTTAAACCGATAATTTCATCATAATTATTTATTACGCATTCTGGGTGAAAATCTGTTATGTAATTTTTGTTAATGCTTGCATCAAATTTTTGCAAATAAGATTCGTCCATTTCATCTTCGTCGTCGTCATCATCGTCATCTGAACCCAAAATAGGTGCCGAAGGATTTATTATATTAGATAAATGGTTTTCTAGTTTTTTATTTGATTCTTCAATTTCATCATTATCAATTTCATCTTCGTCATTTTCCTGTTTTTCTATTTTTTCATCAACTAAATCAATGTCTTCGTTATCAAAAGGGTCGTCTTTACTACCTCCTTCAATATCTACAAATTCCTCTTCTTCTTCTGTTTCTGTGCTAGAATCAGAAGCGGTATCATCAGTATCATAATCTTCATCACCTCCATTTTGAAATTCTTCAGGATTTTCCATGTTTTATTAATATTACTAAAGATACTTTTAATATTATTTATCAATTTTTATTATAAATAATATTATTTTTGTTCATCTGTTTTCCAAACAGTATCACATGTGCTACACAAATAAACATAATTCATATTTACATCATCATAACGAATATAAATTATTTCTCTTTCTGCTCCTTCCGACTTATTTGTCTCACAATCACCATTGGGACATTTAATTTTGTTTATACGAGGCAATGTTGGGTCTAATTTTGTATATTTATTGATAATGTGTGCAAATTTTTGATTACTTCTAGTAATTTGAGTTTTCGAAACAGACACATTTTCTACCGTTAATGTATCATCTTCATTCCCACAATTTCTACAATAATAGACTAGCTTGTTTGGATTTTCAGAATCTAATCTGATATAATACATATTTTGGCATACAGTGCAGAAGTGCATTTTGATTTATAATATATACATTTACATTATTTATTTAATTCAATTTTAAATAAAATTATTAATATCATTATTTGAAACAATATTTGAAACAATCTCATTTGAAACAATATCTTTTGATATTTCTACATATTTTTTGTATAATTTTTTATAATTAATTTCAACATTCATCGCATACATACTAGTATTTACTATAATAGGCGCTTTTTCATTATTAGACTTTTCCAGTAAATATTTCAAAACCGTGCTATGGTTTTTAATAAAATTTTCCTTTAAATATGAGTAAAAAATATTAAATTTTTCATTAAAAGAACTTGGATTTTTCGTTATCATTCTCAAAATTGCAATTTCTATATTTTTATATTCTACAATACTGGTATACTTATTAAAATCAGAATGAGTTTTAGTTACACCAGGTTCATTTAATAATGGGTCTTTACATAAAAGTGTACATAAATTAAGCAATACAGATGAAATATTTTGGCATGATGTCCATTGTTCTCCCCTCCAGGTATTTAATAAAGAAATACAGACTTTTCCATTTGTATATAAATTGGGGTTAAAACGAATATTGTCTCCATTTGTCATATATTTTACGGTTGGTGGACTGTGCGGATAATCGTATGGAAAATGAAATTCAAAAAAATAAAAACCACCAAAATATGGTGTTTCGGATGGTCCTACAATCATTGCATATCCCTTTAATAAATCTTCATCATCATGAACATAATAAATGCCGTTGTCAATTAATGGATTTTTAATTATATTTTTAACATCTCTCAATAAGCGAGTAATAGATTCTTTTGAAATAATAACATTTTTTTGTTCAGTCATCCTTATTTTGGCTAGTAGTTATATTAGATAATTTATATTTATGTTTATTTTCATAATAATATAAAAAATATAATCATATAAAAAATATAATCATATAAAAAATATAAACATATAAAAAATATAATCATATAAAAAATATAAACATATAAAAAATATAATCATATAAAAAAATGATAAACGCAATTTGTTTATTAACAATAAATCCAAATGAAATATGGATGAAATTTTTGTCAAAATTTACAAGTCAAAAGTATGATATTTATGTTGTATTAGATAATATTGATTTTGATACACAAATATATGAAGAGAAATATTCGAATATAAATTTCATCAAAGTAAAAAACGATGATTGTATAAATAGTGGTTATATTCATTCCAGTTACATGCCAACATCTTCATTGAAATTCAATGAAATTATTGCTTGGGATAGAGCATTGTATTATTTTACGAATATAGATGTAAGTTATGAAAATATATGGTTTTTTGAGGATGATTGTTTTTTTTATGATGAAAATACCATTTTAAATATTGATACAAAATATCCTGATTCTGATATTTTATGTAAAGAGAAAAATCCAGAACCGAAAGAGGATGAATGGAAATGGTTTTGGCCAGCAATACATATTCACTTTTCGCCTCCTTATTTTCACACACCAATTTGTGCGGTTCGATTATCCAACAAATTATTATTTCATTTGAATCAATATGTTATAACAAATAAAAAACTTTTTTTTATAGAGGCAATGTTTCCATCCATTGCACATTACAATAATTTGATATACGAGACTTGTGAAGAAATGGGTCAACTTTTTTGGAGAAGAGAATGGATACCCGCGGATTTCAATAAAAATCAAATATTTCATCCTGTGAAAAATATGAATCAGCAGGATAAAAATAGGAATGGATTGTATCATAACAAATGCATATAAAAATATTATCACCAATATAAATATTTAATGAATATTTATTAAATATTTAAAAAAACTGAAATAGAAAAATGTTGCCTTATAATATTAACAAAAAGACAATGAGCTACACATCAAAATTTAAAGATTTAAATGAATTTCTTGCTAAGCACAGCAATAAACATGATAATACAGATTCGAAACAATCGGTTACTCCGACACACACAAAAATCGGAAGTAAGGAATTAAATATTTATGGAGGCGCTTATATTATACCTCGAGAAATGCAAAGAGAATTTATGAATTTATATTTTCAACATGTTTTTGTGAATAAAAAGCTTGAATATTTGACAGAAAAGCAGTTAAATGAAGGTGCAATTACTATTGATTTAGATTTAAAATACAAGTATGATATTGATAAGCGGCAACATTCTAAAGAGCATATTCTTGACCTGATAAATTTACTTTATTTGGAAGAACTTAAGGAATTTTTCGTTTTTGAACCAAATAAAATATTTCCTGTTTATGTTTTTGAAAAACCTGATGTAAATAGGTTAGCCGATGGTAGTTTGACAAAAGATGGTGTTCATATAATTATAGGTATTCAAATGGACCATGTTTTGCAGACGATATTGCGTGATAGAATTATTTCTAAAATTGGAGATATTTGGGAACTACCATTAATAAACGATTGGGAAACTGTTTTTGACGAGGGAATTAGTAAAGGGACTACAAATTGGCAAATGTATGGTTCTAGAAAACCCGGTCATCAAGCATATGAATTAACGCAGTATTATTTGGTTTCATATGATTCGCGAGACGGTGAATTTATGTTGGAAGAAAGAAAAGTATTGGAAATTGACTTATCAAAAGATTTGTATAAATTATCAGTTCAATATGATGAGCATGTTAAATTTGAATTAAATACAAAAATAAGAGAAGAATATGATGCGCGGTTAAAGGACGGAACAAAAAAAATAAAAAAACCGAATAGTAAAAGCAAAATAAAATTATTATGCAATAATGATGATTCAGACAATAATATTCAATTGGAAGAAATAGTGGATTCTGATAAACTTAAGAAAGCTGTTGATAAAATAATGAATGAGCTTACATTTAATGAATATCATATAAAAGAAGCTCATGAATATACGCAAATTTTACCTGGAAAATATTATGAACCTGGTTCACATTTACTCAATCGGTCAGTAGCTTTTGCGTTAAAACAAACAGATGAAAGATTATTCTTATCATGGGTCATGTTAAGAAGTAAGGCATCCGATTTTGATTATAGCACAATTCCTAATTTATACTTTCAATGGACACGATATTTTAAAGATAAGCCGAATGGTGTAACAATGAGGTCGATTATGTATTGGGCAAAGCAAGACGCGTTTGAAGATTATGAAAGAATAAAAAAAACTACGCGCGATTATTATATAGAGGAAACATTATCGTGTCCAACAGAATTTGATTTCGCTATTGTTTTGCATCAAATGTGCAAGGATAAATATATATGCAGTAGTTTAGTGAATAAAACCTGGTATGTATTTAAAGACCACAGATGGGAAATTGATAGAGGGGAATCATTGAGAATGTTTATTTCCGTTGAAATGTATAACGCATATCAATTTAAAGTAAATTCATGGATGAATGAGATGCAACATTATGACTCAACGGATGAGAGATATGTAAGCATGAGTAAAAGAGTTAAAAATGGTTCAGAAATTTCCTCAAAATTAAAGAGAACAAATGATAAAAACAATATTATGCGTGAGGCTGCAGCCTTATTTTATGACAAAGATTTTGACAAAAATATGGACTCAAATAAATGGTTGATGTGCTTTAAAAATGGAGTGGTAGATATTAAAAACCGTATTTTCAGAGATGGTATGCCATTGGATTATATTACAAAATCGACAAATATTAATTATGAACCTTTTGATTTAGAGAAGCATGGAAAAATGAGCGAAGAAATACTTAAATTTATGGAAGAGCTCTTTCCTATTAAATCATTGAATACCTATATGTGGGAGCATTTAGCATCTGTATTGATTGGTGAAAATATTAATCAAACATTTAATATTTACAGGGGTAGTGGAAGTAATGGAAAATCAATGTGCACAGATTTGATGAGTTATGCTCTTGGAGACTATTATGGCACTGTTCCAGTTACATTAGTTACTGAAAAAAGACCGGGTATAGGTGGAACATCATCAGAAATTATTCAGTTAAAAGGTGTGCGTTATGCGGTTATGCAAGAGCCGTCAAAAGATGCTAGAATTAATGAAGGTATGATGAAACAACTTACAGGTGATTCTACATTATCAGGCAGAGCACTTTATCATGAACAGGAAACATTTCCAATTCAATTTCATTTGGTATTGTGTACAAATACATTGTTTGAGGTGATGAGCAATGATGATGGAACATGGAGGCGCATTCGTATTTGTGATTTCTTATCCAAGTTTGTAAATCCTGGTGAATCTTTTCAATTATCAGATAATCCTTATCAATTTCCAAAAGACTTAAATTTGAAGGATAAATTAAAAGTTTGGGCTGAAGTATTCATTAGTATGCTAATTAAAATGGCATTTGATAAGCAAGGGGTTGTTTCAGAGTGTGATGTTGTAAAAGCGTCTTCCAATAAATACAGACAAGGACAAGACCATATTTCAGCATTTGTTGCAGACATGGTTGGTATTCGGGCGGATAAAACAGTTAAAAAAGGAGAACTTTTTGAACAATTTAAATTGTGGTTTCAAGAACAACAAGGAAATCGAAAAATGCCGAAGGGTGTTGAGCTTTATGAGTATATGGATAATAAGTTCGGTAAAGCTAAAAAAGATGGATGGCACGGAGTGGAAATATTATATGATAAAGATGATGAAACAAATGATTTATTCGATTTATAAAAAATAAATTGTAAAAAATTATAAAAAATTATAAAAAATTATAAAAAATTATAAAAAAATATAAAAAATTATAAAAAATTATAAAAATAAATTTTTATTTATATTGTAGTATAAACATTTTTTGGTAAAAATGATTGTAATTGTAATAACCATTTTAATAAATATAAAACAATATAATCAATAACAAAAGGATATAGTATGAATAATAATAATGATATAAATTTATACCGAAATGAATATTGACTTTTTGTTAAAAAAATTCCTAATGCAAGTGTTATTACTAATATAAAATAAATCCACCACCAGATTTTATACCAGTATTTTAATATATCATAATTTTGAACTTCATAAAATGTTTTTCTATCGTTTGTAGTAGTATTTATTTCATATTTTTTTATTTTTTCTTCTAAAACTTCATTTTTTTTTAAGTAAGTTAAATATAATTCTAAAACATTTTTGTAATTTGTTTTTAAAGTAGCTAAAGCATTGTTTGATGTCATTGAATCATTTATGCTTTTATTTACAGTTTTTAATATTTCATTTACATTATTATCAACATTATTTATAATTTTTTCATTTTGACTATATGGTTTTGTTATTACATCATTATTTTGTTGTTGGGTTTGTGCGGATTTACTTAATACATTATTAACTTTTGATATTAAACTATTTATATTATTTAAATTGTCCATTTTATTATATATTATTATTTGTTATTATTTATTTTTATTTTGACATGCATAATTTACTATGTACCGGTTACAAGACATTTATTTGCTAATTTATTATAAGTATATCCATCATCACAACATTCTTGGCCAGTGCATGTCAATGTAGAAGAGGCTGGTGATGCCCATGGATTTTTAATATCCATTTTTGTTGTATCTACTGAAGGCGCGTTTTCAGGTTTAAAATTCCAGTCATATTCTTGATAATTCATGTTATCACGATTAATAGCTGAAATGAGATATTTCCACAAATAAACAACACCTATAAATACAACAATAATCATAAAAATCGCATATAAATTTTTAGATATAATTCCACGATTAAATAAAAATGTTAATATTAATACAGGAATACAAGTAAAAACAATAATTTTCATAATAATAGAATGCTGATTATACTGTTCTCCATAATAACTATTAATTTCAACTAATCTTAACTTATTATTTTTTTCTTGTTCTAATTCTTTCAATCTTTTCTTTGCTTGGTTTAATTCATTTTCAACAATTACGATTGTTTCACTTTGTTTACCGATTGTATTTTTATTTATTGACACATTGTTATAGTAAAATGAATACATATTATTTAAATTTTTGTATAGATTAATACGCATTTGTGATATTTCATTTATTTTGTTAACAATTTTTTGTTTATCAGATTCAGAAATTGTGTTATTTGCCAAACCAGTAGATAATTGTGAAAAATAGCTTTTTTCAATTTCTTGAAGTTGCTGAATATTTTCTAATGTTTGGTCATCTAAGTCTTCATTATTATTACGATTATTTAAACCTTCTATTATTTTGTTTTGAAATGGCGCCATATTTGGTGTATTCATGTATATTATATATTAATAGATTAAAATTAATAATATATAATACTTATTTTTCTATTTATCTTTTATTTTTTTATTGTATTTATTGTTATTACAACTATAGCAACAGCTAAAATACTCCAAAATAAATAATCATAATTTTCTTGCAAAACAACTATATTAGTATCTTTTAATATTCCGGATATATTTGCATTTTCACTATTATCATAATTATTGAATTTATCATTATATCTTTGATATGTTTCTAATTCACGCTTTAATGTGTTTTTATCCATTCCCATTTGATTTACTAAATCCACATTCAACGATTTTAAATAAATAATTTTATCAACTATTTTTTTTGCAATAATAGCTAAATATTTTTTTAATTCTTCTCGTGTATTTTGGTCATACTTGCGGGTATCTTTTAATACACAAATAGTACTTGGTGTCATTGGAACATTTGTTTTACTAATTTTACCCCATTGTAAAGTATCAATATTAATTGAATTTTTTGGACAACTTGTGCTATTACTTATAACTGGCAATTTTGTAGTAGGATTAATAGAAAACATTGAAGCAGGATATTCGGATACTTTTAAATCTTTATCTACATAACCTAGTTTTCCATAATTGCTCATAATGCCTACTTTATCCAATTCATATATAGCATTGGAAAAACCACCACCATAAATATTACCATCTGTAGATTTTGTACAACTTGTTGATGGATTTGATGTATACAAAACCAAATTACCATCTGTTTGCATTATTAATTTAATATTACCAGTGACCGAACCAATCCATTCCCCTTTTGCTAAAACTTGTCCTGAAAGTAAATAAGATAATCCATATTTACCATGCGATGCAGAATAATTAGGGTTTGAAATTCTCTGTCTTCCATTTGTTCCTGATGCCCATACAGCAGTTGTAGAAGTTAGTGGATAAACACACATATTTCCATCATCTTGTAAAATCAGTTTAAAATTACAAAAATTTCTAATAGATTGAACTGGGTATTTTGCATATGTGTCTCTATTATTACTGGGTTTTAAACGATTTACATTTGTTTTTATCCAGCATGCATGATTAGAACCGGTATCCATTGCAAACCCTGTGCAATTATAATTTTCATCACATTTATTTTTACAATATTGAACATCAACTATGCCACCTGAAAAAAACCCAATATCATTTCCCCATGCGTCTGCTTTTCTAGTTACACCATAACCTGTCGTACAATATGGAACTGATGGTGTTTGAAAAATAACATTACCGGTTGTATCTTTCACTATCAAACTACCACTAGTAAGTAATTCTGCTGTATTACCTCCTTTTCCGTTTGTTCCTGATGCCCATAAAGGAATTGCGTTATCATTTGTGGCAACGCCATATTTTTCAGAATCAGCTAAATTGTTACTTAAAAAACATTGCCCCAATCCACTTGCATTTTTATTTTGTAAAGCAAAATATTTAAATCCAGTATTAACTGCGTGCTGCTTACAATCATCATATTTAACATATCTAGTTTCATCATACGGTGGCACGGTTGTCATTGCTCTAGGCATTGGATTTGTTGGATTGTCAAATCCACCATCTTTCCAACATCCTACATATTTGCTTTTTGCATTATTCACCATTTGATTTACATATACATTTGTGTTTGCAATATCATTTGATAAATTAATTGACTCTTTATTTATGTTATTTAAATATATTTCATTTGAATTTTCATATTTATCTAAAATGGTATTAAATTGTTGTTGTAATTTTTGTAATTCAGCAATTTGATAGGTAACATTTTTATTTGTTTTATTTATTAAATTATCAGTATTTTGTAAATCTAAATTTAAACCAAGATTTAAACTTGTTACAGGACCATCATATAAGTTTCCTTCTAATCCCCGAAAACCTTCAAATAATAAGTTTTTTTTTTCTGTTTTTTTTTCAATTTTTTTTTGATACTTCTTAAATTTAATTCCTTGGTCTGATATTGTTTTTTCTAATTTTGATTCATCATTATTATTTATCGATGAATAATTTGAATTATCATTGTCTGCCATTATATTAAACATACAAAAAATAAAATTATATTTACAAAATTACTAATAAAAGCAAAAGTAAATTAAGGCGAAGGTAAAATTTTCAATTGTATAAAACAAACTATTGTTATTATTGTACCCCATAGTAAAAAACCAGGTGCAGAATTTAAATGAGTAGTTACAACAAAAAATAAAACTGCGATTACAAACCAAAATGTAAAGCGAATAAAATTATGTTCAACATTTGGAAAAAATTGTAATTTTATTATATAATATATTATTAGTATTGCAAATATAACCCACAAAATAAAGGTAGAATATTTTTGTTCTACATATATATTATTGTCGTTATACTCTTGCGTTAACTTTTTATATTCATTCATTGTATCATTTATTTTAATTTTTTCTTTCACTAATATTCTATATTTATCATTTAATAATTTTGATTTATCGTTATTTTCTTGTATATTATTATTTGCATATGGTAAAAGGAAATTTGATAAAGATTGTATTTGAAGATTTAAATCTGTTAATTTATCGTTTAATTCACTTATTTTGTTGATTTTTTGCATATTAGCAGCAGAACTTAAAGAAGTAGATGTAATATTTTTTAAAGAAGAAATATAATCTGTATATGCTTGTTTATATTGTGTAAGTGTTAATTTGTATTCATTTTCTAACACTTGCAATTTTAATATTTGTGAAGATTCACTTTCTGTTCCCATTACTATATAAAAATAAAATATAAAAATAAATTATATAATTGTAAATCATATAATTTATTTTTTACAAATATTAATTAATTGTTTATAACCTGTAAAAATAAGAATAAATATAGGTAGCCAATAAATTCTTAATACATTATTATTATCAACAATATTAGATACATGCATTATTTCTGATGATTTTAATGATTTTTGCGTGTTTAATGATTCTAATGAGTCAAATGAATTTAACGATTGTAATATTTTATTAATTGATTCATTAACTTCTTTTTCAATAGTTATTTTTTTTTCCATTTCTTTATTTAAATATTTATTAGTTGAATCATTCATATATTTTTTTATTGATTCGTTCATATAAATTTTTATGGTATTATTATTTGAAAATCGATTTTTACACAATAAACTACTAAACATTATTTATATTTTGAAAACGATAATAAAAATATAAAAAAAACTAATTTATCTTTTTCACTCTCTTGAAAAATGTTATTTTTATTATTTTTATTTTTTTAAACTTTCAGTTTAGTTTATTACTATTTCGCTAATATTATTAAATTCAAATAATAAATTTATGATATTAACATTATTAGGATTCAATTTGGCTTATTATAAATTTAGGAGATGAAAGGGTTAAAGTTATATGTAAATTATATGTAATTATAATATACATATGGATAAAGATATATCAAATATTTCATGGAAGCTTATTGATAAATATTTTAAAGACAATCCCTATAATTTAGTAGCGCATCATTTAGATTCATACAACGATTTTTTTAATTATGGAATAAGCAATATTTTTAAAGAAAATAATCCAGTTCGTTTTATAGAAAGAGAAGATAAAACCTCACCAGAAAATGAAAACCAAAACGAGTGTTCTTTATATTTAGGAGGTAAAACTGGCAATAAGTTATATTTTGGAAAACCTATTATTTATGATGAGAACAATAGAGGCGCTCATTATATGTATCCAAATGATGCAAGATTAAGAAACATGACTTATGGCATTACAATACATTATGATGTTGAAGTGGAATTTATTTTTTATGAAGAAGAGATTAAAAAAACACATACAATATTACTTGAAAAAATATATTTAGGTCGTTTCCCAATTATGCTTCAATCTAATTTATGTATATTAAAAGGGTTGTCTCCGGAAGTTCGTTTTAATATGGGTGAGTGTAGAAATGATTATGGTGGCTATTTTATTATTGATGGAAAAGAAAAATCAATAATACCTCAAGAAAAATTTGCAGATAATATGTTATACATTAAAGTTAACAAGGATGATGACTTGTATAGTCACTCTGCTGAAATACGGTCTGTAAGCGAAGACGCATCAAAACCAATTAGAACAATGGCTGTAAAAATAGTTGCACCAACAACAATTCTTTCTAATAACCAAATTGTAGTAACTGTGCCAAATGTAAGAAAACCAGTTCCACTTTTTATTTTAATGCGCGCATTGGGGGTTATTTCAGATAAAAATATTATTGAATACTGCTTACTAGACCTTAAAAAAAATGAAACCTATATTGATTTATTTATTCCATCTGTTCATGATGCAAATCAAATATTTAATCAAGAAGTCGCACTCAGATATATTGCTAGTTTTACAAAAAGACGCACTATTACAGGTGTATTAGATATTTTAATGAACTATTTTTTACCTCATATTGGTGAAAAAAACTTTTTAGACAAGGCTTATTACATTGGTTTTATGGTAAATCGTTTATTGCGTGTTTTTACTAAAGATGATAAGCCAACAGACAGAGACAATTTTCGCTTTAAAAGAATTGAAATGTCAGGAACATTAATATATGATTTATTTCGTGAATATTTTTTAATTCAAAATAGAAGCATCGGACAAAAAATAGATAAACAATATTATTATCATTCTGGCAAATATAAACAAAATTTCATGGATTTAATTTTAGATAATTATCGTGATTATTTTAAGGACCGCATTGTAGAATCAGGTATTCGAAAAGCGTTCAAAGGAAATTGGGGTTCAGAATCTCATACAAAACGAATAGGAGTCGTCCAAGATTTAAATAGATTGTCTTGGAATACATTTATCTCTCAATTAAGAAAATTAAACTTACCTTTGGATGCAAGTGCAAAGGTTGTTGGTCCTCGTTTATTGAACTCATCTCAATGGGGATTTATTGACCCTGTTGACACGCCCGATGGTGGCAATATAGGTTTGCATAAACATCTAGCTATTAGCACATTAATAACAAGTGGATACTCCTGTTGGCCATTAATAAAATGGTTGAGAGCAAAAACAGCAATAAGAATTTTACAGGAATGTTCTTCTGAATACTTGGGAAGTTTAACAAAAATAATGATAAATGGGATTTGGATTGGAGGCATTGAAAAACCATTAGAATTAATTAGCTTAATAAAATTATACAGAAGAAATGGTATTATTCCAGTTTATACAAGTGTGTCTTTTGATTATGAAAACAATGAAATATATATTTATACGGATGGGGGTAGATTAATTAGACCAGTCTATTATTTAGATAAAAAACAAATAAATGATTTTGGAAAAGTGAGTATTGAGAGAAAAGAAATTTTAGATAAGATACTAAGCGGTGATTTTACTTGGGATGAAATCGTTTCTGGATTTAAAAAAAAGAATGAAGCAACTGATTTTAATTATAAAAATAATAAATTATATGATTTGGAAGAGTTATATCCCGATTTGAATACTATTGAAAAAATAGAAACAAACTTAGAAAAATATAAATCTGTCGTTGATTATTTGGATACTGCTGAAGAAGAAGGCTTATTAATCGCTTCAAATTATAACGAATTAAAAAAAAATAAATTTTACACTAATATGGAAATTGACCCGTCACTTATATTAGGCGTTATGGGAAATCAGATTATTTTTCCAGAAAATAATCCAGTTACTCGCAATTCATTTTCTTGTGGTCAAAGTAAGCAAGCAGTCTCAGTTTATCATTCTAATTATCAAATGCGCATTGATAAAATGGGTGTCATTTTAAATTATGGTCAAATTCCTTTAGTTAAATCGCGTTATATGGATTATATTAATAATGAGCAACAACCATATGGTGTTAATGCAATTGTTGCTATTATGTCTTATACTGGATATAATGTAGAAGATGCTATTTTAATAAATGAGGGTTCTGTAAAACGCGGTTTGTTTCTTACAACTTATTATTCAATGTATGAAGCTCGAGAAGAAAGCACAAAGGTTAATACTTCTACTAGTAATTCTTATTTTGCGGATGTATCAACAAAAAAAGTTATTGGAATTAAACCAGGTTATGATTATAGTCAATTAGACAAATACGGAATTATTCGAGAAAATGTTGCATTAGACGATAAAATGGTGGTAATTGGAAGGGTTTCTTCGAATACAGAAGATACAGAAGTTGTTATTGATTCTTCTGTATTTCCCAAAAAAGGTCAACTCGGTTTTGTAGATAAATCATTTATTACTGAAGGCGAAGAAGGGTTTCGCATTGCAAAGGTTCGCGTTCGCGAAGAGCGACTTCCTGCAATTGGTGATAAAATGGCTAGTCGCAGTGGTCAAAAAGGAACAATAGGACTTATTATTCCGGAAGAAGATATGCCATTTTGTGCAGATGGAACAAAACCAGATTTAATAATTAATCCACATGCTATACCATCTCGAATGACAATTGGACAATTAATAGAAACATTATTAGGAAAAGTATGTGTTACATATGGAGGATTTGGAGATTGCACTGCATTTCAAACAAAAGGCCCAAATACAGCAATTTATGGCAAGGCTTTAGTAAATGCTGGTTTTCATTCTAGCGGAAATCAAATATTATATAATGGAATGACAGGAGAACAGTTGTATTCAGAAATTTATATAGGTCCCACATATTATATGCGTTTGAAACATATGGTAAAAGATAAAATTAATTACAGAGCAAGAGGTCCAAACACTCAATTAACACGACAGCCAGTGCAAGGAAGAGCTAATGATGGAGGATTAAGAATAGGAGAAATGGAAAGAGATGGTGTAATGGCACATGGTGCATCAGGATTTTTAAATGATTCTTTTATGACAAGAGCGGATGAATATTTTATGGCGGTTTGTAATAAAACAGGTTGTATAGCGATTTATAATGAAGAATTAAACTTATTTTTGAGTCCTGCTGCGGATGGTCCTGTGAAATTTGACGGTCAGCTAGAGGGTTGCACAAATGCTAAAATGAGCATACAAAATGTTAGCCGTTTTGGTCGGTCTTTTAGTATAGTTAGAGTTCCTTATTCATTAAAATTATTAATTCAAGAATTACAAGTTATGAATGTTCAAATGCGTATTATTACAGATGAAAATATTGACCAATTAATGAATATGTCTTATTCTAATAATATTAATAAATTATTGCAAGATGAAAACATGGACTTGACAAAATTAATAGGTGATTATAAAAATAACTTATCAAAAAAAATACGCGAGCAAGATAATGACACATATACAAAAAATACTAAAAATAAAAAAATTGAAGAAAGATGGGTACAGGATGATTCTCCATTGCTTTTATATCCGGATGTTTCACCTGCATATGAACCTAATTCCGATGAATTACCCGAAATTGAAGCAACATCGCCTGCTTATGTGCCTAGTTTTGGTGAATTTAAAAATAATAATGATACATCGCCTGCTTATGATTATAATTATAATTATAGACCACCGAGTCCAGAAGGACCACCACCACCTCCTCCAAATTTAAGTTTGCAATATCCAAATTTTGAACAGCCTAATTATTATACAGCGAGAAGTCCAGAAGGACCACCGCTACGACAAAATTTTGGCCAACCAGGTAATTTTAGACCACCGAGTCCAGAAGGACCACCACCACCTGAAATAACAAATCAATTTCCAAAAATAACTAATCCAGAAACTCAAAGAAAATTCGATGCTTTACCTGAAAGAGATAAATTAGCGTTAATGAGAATGTTAAATAAAAAGAAAATAGAAAATCAAGAAACGGTGGTTATTGCAGATAATAAAAATATTGAAAATAATAACGCAAGTATATTAGAATTAGAAAAGGCTCAACCTAAAGAAGGAGAAGAGGGAGAAGAAACAAGTAATAATAGCGAATCAAAAAATTCAGAAATTAAAACTATTTCTCTTGGAGGCCAAAAAGAAAGTTAAACAATTGTATTTTGATTATTCTAATTAAAATATTTTAATTTAATTTAATTTTAAAATTGAATTAAAAAATAAACGATAATATATTGTATAATTATAATGGCAACCAAAAATACAAGTAGTTTAATTTCATCCGTTTATAAATCAAGAAAAATACTTCTTGAATTAATGAAAAAGCAGGGGTATAATATTGAAGAATATAATAATTTTAGTATAAATGAAATTAACGCTATGTTTCAAAATAAGCAATTGGATATGCTTTTAGAAAAGCCTAGCAACAAATCTAATCCAAATTCTGAAAAAAGAAAAATTTATATTAGTTATTATTTATCAAAAGCCCTAAGACCACAAAATATTCAAGAAATGATTGATGACTTGTTCAATTTGGAAGAAATATTAACAAAAGAAGATATACTAATGATTGTTGTGAAAGATGATATGAATGAAACAATTATGAATTTATTGAAACATATTTGGGAGCAAGATGGTATTTTAATAATTATTAATACACTCCAAAGATTACAATTTAATATTTTAGAGCACGCATTTGTTCCAGAGCACCGTGTTTTGTCTAATGATGAAGTAAATGTTGTTAAAAAAAAATTTAATATTTTGGAAGATACCCAATTTCCTGATATTTCACGGTTTGACCCAGTTGCACAAGCTATTGGAATACGGCCTGGAGAAGTTTGTGAAATTATTCGGCCAAGCAAAACAGCAATCAAAGGTTATTATTATAGAATTTGTGTATAATTTGTGTATAATTTGTGTATATGTATTATTTGTGAATAATAATTATTTATATAATAAATTTATTATATAAATAATATAAAATGGATGATTTGGATAATATATATCAAAATTACTTTGATTTAAAAAGTTATAGCGAACAATTAGTTCCTGCTTTAGATGACTATAAAAATGCATCAATTAATTATTATAGAAACACTGAAAATGCAGAATATTCAAATATATTCAATAATTATTCTGCGAATATAAATAAAATAAAAAAAGATGTTTTTGAAACACTAAATAAAATTTCATCAGATAATAGCATTTTAAATAGTAAAATTGAAATTTTAAATAAAAGTTTAGATAATGAAAAAATAAAAAATAAAAATTTACAATATTACTTGAACAATTTAGAAGGACAAGGTAATGGGTCAGCAATATTAATAAACAATTCTAAAGAAATTTATAATGAACAGTATATTTCAAATTGGGATATGTTTATTGGTATATTAATAATATCCGGTTTTTTAATTTCTGTTTTTAGAAAATCTAAAGCAATTATTCCTACTCCAACTTTACCAAAAGTCTAATATAATATACTATTGCTTAAACTTGTTATTGCACCTCATCTTCTAGAACGCGTCCGTCTTCTTCCACCGTTTAGAGTGTAATTTAGAGTATTTTGACCATGTGTTATAATACCTCCTCTTCTAGAACGCGACCGTCTTCTTCCACCGTTTAGAGTGTAATTTAGAGTATTTTGACCATGTGTTATAATACCTCCTCTTCTAGAACGCGACCGTCTTCTTCCACCATAAAGATATGCACCTTTTCCAGAATTATGGTCTCCATATCCACCCATTTTCATCATGCGATTACTTCTGCTTTTGCGACTCATTATATTATATTATAATATAATATTTTTATAAATAATTAAATAAATCAATTATAACCATGCTCTTCTGCTATGTGTATTTTTAATATTTCTTAAAGTTTTTATTATCATTTTGTGAAATTTTTTCTTTTTTATTTTTTTTCGAGTTGCTAATGATAGTGACCCTGCAACAGAAATATTTTTTTTACTCATTGATTTATTTTCATTTATTGTTTCCTTAATAGATTCTTTAATAGGCGCAGATGCAATTGCAGTTGCATGTTTTTCTGAAAAATCAGAAGTAGAAGTCATGTGATGTGTATCTTTATTTAAATAAACAAATAGTGAATTTAAATCATGCAATTTTTCTAAAACAAGAGTTACATTAATAGCATAATCACTTGAATAAATTAAAATTAACATTAATTCTTTTATACGATTTATTATGTTGTTTTTTGATGATAAATATTTTTTACTTATTTTTGAGTTTAAAATATTTTCAACAATAGGTATATAAGATAGAACTAATCCCCATACATCCACATTTTTCAAAAAAACCTCAGTAAAGTATGTTATTGTATCAAATTCACCATCTTTTGTAAATTTTTGAAGTATTTTTGTTATATATTCAAAAATAAAATAAAAGGTAAAATCATACTCAATAAGGTCTCCTTTAAATGAATCATCGATATTTTTAAATTCATTCCCAAATAAATTCTGACAAATAACATTCATTGTTTTTAAATGACCTGGTCCTCTTTCTTCAACCCACTTAAGAACATAATTTATTACAAATGTTCTAAGGGTATAATAATCAGGCGCAGGATTTTTTTCCAAAAAAGCTTTATACATTTTTGAAAATAAAGAATTAAAAAGTATATTGGAATACGGAATATTATATTGAAATGGCCTATTCAATAATACTTTAGGAATTTGACTACCGTCGCTAGTATATGAAGCAGATAATCCCCAATCAATTAGCCTAGCATATAATCTGTCGTTTTCTTCTCTCACCAATATATTTGATGATTTTAAATCAGAATGAAAAACACCTGCTTTATTCATCGGAATAATACCAAATTGGAGTAATTTTATTAATGCATTATTTAATTTAATCATTTCTTTGGGATTTTTCCAATTATCATCTATGAATTTGCCAGCATCTATTCCACCATAAGGCATGTTCAACGCAAGAAGTTTATCCATAAATTCTGGCTCATTTATATTATTTTCATTAATATCTATTTTTTTCAAAGCCTTGCATTTTTTATTGAAATCCGTTAAATCACTTTTACTCAATTTATCTGGTTCACATATAGAATAATCTTCAACAAGAAAATAATCAGCAAAATTAGGTATATCTTTAAGTAATTTGTAAAATTTCATTACTTCATTATATTCTTTGCGTGCGTATTTTTTTTTCATTAATTTGGTTATTAGTTCACCTGGTTGCGTCGTTTTTTTTATATTTTTACATTTAAGTGCGGGGCGGAATATACAACCGAACCCACCAGAATCAATTACGCTGCCTCCTTTTGATAATTTATTTAATTTAATTTTATTTTTTCTTGTTTTGGTCATATGGTTAATATATAAATATATAATTTATTATTATGATTTATAAAATATTTATAAAATATTAACTTATTTTATAAATATGAACAATCAAAGATGTTTAATATTATTTTTATTATTATGTTTATTTTATGTTTTTAATTATTTTCATTTAAAATATATTGACAATGTCGGTGAAAATTTTTATTTAAATTCAAATAAAAATAAATTATTAAAAATTTATGATATTTTACATTTAATAACACCACACATTTCAAAATATGAATATGCTTCTGATATTTTTATATTATTGATAATTTTATATTTATTGTTTGTAAATCAATACTTATTTTATAATTATATTGGTTATTTGCTTACCATTTTTATTATTCGTTCAATAACAATATTTGTAACAATACTCCCAAAAAATAGTATTTGTGATATAAAAAAAACAAGTTCATTTAGAGGTGGTTGCTATGATAAAGTATTCAGTGGTCATTTTTCTCTAGGACTTCTAGCATCCTTAATGTTATATAAAAATAATTATATTAATTATTTGTTTTTGATATTTTTCAATTTAATCAACGCATTATTTATTATTTTAGCTCGTAATCACTATACAATAGATATAATTGTTTCATTCTTTATTACATTATTTATTTATCAAAATAAAATTAATATATGTTTCATTTTAGATAAGTATTGTAAATAATTCCAGTAAAATTATTATTTATTATATAAATATGAAATAATGCCTATAAATAAAGCAATTATCACAAAATAAATGATTTTACTACGCGTTTTATAGTATTCCTTCATTTTTATATCTTTCGGTTTATATTCTTCATAATAGTTTATATAAAATTGATTTAAAGAAATTTTCGGCTTATCCAGATGCTCGTTAATTTTATTATGAATAAAATGCATCCAACGAATAAATGAATCACGGCTGTCTAAATACGGTGTTACAGGATATTCAACTAATAATTTACTAAAATAAGTGGATATCTGTTCAATTGGAATAAACAATGGAATGTTTTGAATAAGCTCATAATACTGCTTTTTTGTAACTGTGTTTGGACGGTGAGGATAACACATCGTAATTGTATGAAGAAAAAACCAATAGTGAGGCCCCCACACTTTAGGGTCTAATTTGTATTGCTGATTATTACTCATACTATTCATATTCATTATAATGTCAAAATTATAATGAATTTTTAACCCTTTTATAAAGATAAACTCCTAACAATTTATTCTATCAAATCCATATTGGCTATTTCTTTCAAGTATCGTTTGGAACAGGTTTCAACTAGAAGGCCATTTGCATACACCCCATAATTCATGTAGTAATCGTCATTTTCCAATGCAAAATG
>Ga0114973_10000005_pt1 | contig 150542 bp, 148 predicted proteins | sample M_140807_MF_Meta_FD_87025 | JGI IMG/M metagenome (GOLD analysis project Ga0114973, IMG submission 87025) | Freshwater microbial communities from Lake Montjoie, Canada to study carbon cycling - M_140807_MF_MetaG | ecosystem: Environmental > Aquatic > Freshwater > Lake | place: Lake Montjoie... | reverse complement strand
TACACCTTTTCTCAATTAAACTGACTATTTTTATATTAATTTTCCATTAATGTATATTTTATCATCATAATTATAATAAAAATCAAAACATTTTATTTCATTATCAGTTGAATAAGTTGGAATAATATTGTTTGATGAAAAAGATAATACACCTATAATAATTTTTGACTTTAATTCTTGAATATTATTTTTTTTCCTATACTCATTTAATCCTTTTTTTAATATATATTTCACTTCATTATCTAACCCTTCATGGTCATCTGAAATAGAATTAAAACAATATTTACCATAATATCTCTTATGGTTTTTTCCAACTTTATAAATAAAAGTAATAAATGGCATATACAATACATTATTAATTTGTATCTAAGTAATTTTTGGGAATTTTAAATGAGAAAAGGTGTAAAAATAAAATACAAAAATACAAAATGATCACCGTCTCTTTTTGGAAAATAACATTGGCTTTACAATTATATAAAAATAAAAAAAAATTACAAATAAAACTAATGCCATAATTACAAAATTGAAAAACTTTACAAAATTACAGTAATAACTATTATCAGAATCTTTACAATGTACAGTTGAACCAAAAAAACCAAAAACACCACTTCCTAAAATACCTCCATTTCCACTAGTATTAGAACCATTTGAATTAGAAAGACGACCTAATTTTCCCATCTATAAAATATTATTATATTTTATAATGAATAGTTATTTAAAAATTTTTATTGTTGCATTTATTTTATTAGGTTTTTCAATGATAAATGAAAATCGTAATATCGAATATCTAAATACATATCCAAACCAATATAATTATATAAATATCTTTATAATACGATATGTACATTATTTAATTTTTTTATTTATTACTTTTTATTTATTTTTTTTTAATGGAATAGGAAATACATTTGATGTATATTTATTTTTATTTTTGATATTGTTTATAGTATTTGGATGGTATGTTTGTGAATGTTGTTGGTTTTCTTATTTAGAATTATTATTTTATAATAGAGAACTAATAAAAGATATTTGTACTACTTTTCATGCATGTTTTCATTCTATACTTATTGATGATACAATTATTACAATATGTGGAATATTAATGCTAATAAACGTTACTTATGTATTATTTTATTTTGATAAGTTAAATATAAAATATAGGATCTTGTATTTTATTGTGTTTTTGAGTTTATTTATACATTCAATAATAGAAGGTAGACTAAATAAGAAATATTATGATCCAGAAAAAAATAATATATTGAATGGAATGAAAAAAATGTTTATATCAGTTATAGTTTGAAACCATAGCACACGTAGTGTTGTGGATTGAAATCTTCAATGGTGTAAAATATAAATAAATATTCTTTTATGATATTTTTCTAAACATATAAACTTTGTGCAGTTGTAACGTATTTCATGATCATTCCTTCTATTTTACTAAGTTTATAGACAATATCAACATTACCTAGTTCTTCGAAAACACTAATCCATTCCTTTGAAATAGTAACGATTTTCAACATGGACTTTGTAAAATCACCAATAGAAATGCCTTTTTCAGAGACAACATTCTGTATAAATAGTTTACAATCTATCTCGTTGTCTAAATGCGACCACTTAATTGCATACTCGATCATATCATACTGTAAAGCATCTTCATAATGAATACCTGTACATAATTCCAAGTCTTCTTCACGGCCACTATATTTTTTATAAATTTCCATTACTTCCTTGATTTTCGATTTCAAGAAATCATCATCTATGGATGGTCCATGCATACGTAAATCCTCTGGTACTTTTACATCTGTAAAACATGAAAACAACCCGATCAATTGTTCACTAGTAAATTCATTGAAAATCCATTTTTTTATCAATGACGTCAAACAAAGAGGATGTATTTCTGCAATTCCAGATGCCATTTTACCAAGATCAGTCAGTTGATATAAATCAACATCATTATTCAAGAACCCTTCATCAATCATGATTTGACACACTTTATTGGTTTGATCACATATATATTTTTCAATATAATTCAACGAAGCAACTTCTGAATCATATTTTTTTGTTAATTCGTCAAGTTCACGGTATGACAGTAAATCGTTTGCGAAGTTTCTATATTCATCCTTTATTTGTTGAATTCGATTTTCTATTTCTCTACGTTTTTTATTTACAGAATGTTTATGTTTTTCAACCAATTCAATGTATTCTACACAGACCGAACTAGGTGTACGTACATTTTCTACAAATACTTTTTTCTTCTCTATTTTTTCAGACAAGTCTTCGATTCGTGCTTTGTTCTTAGAAATGTCTTCCTGTATCTCTTGATAAACCATACTTTTTTCTGAAAACTCGGATATTTTATTTGGTTCAAGAGGACCGCCTTTCAATAGGTTCAAAACGAGCTCATAAGAAATATGATATTTTGATACGAGTTTTTGAGGAACACCACCTAAGATCATTTTGTATTCACTCATCGATGGAACTCGAAACAGATTGTTGCAATGTACTACATGACCAATAGTATCAATACCACGGCGACCCGCACGTCCAGCCATTTGTGTATATTCATGTGCCATTAAATACCGCTCGGAATTTCCATCAAATTTAGTGAGACTAGTAAATACCGCAGTTCGAATAGGACAATCCAGACCAATAGCAAAGGATTCTGTAGCAAATAACATTTTTATGTACTTTTTGGAAATCATTAATTCGACAATTTCACGCAATATAGGAATCATACCGGAATGATGAATACCAATGCCTTTTTCCAAGAGGTCAACCAATTGATTGTACTCAGGTAATTCCATGTATTCTTTGAAATTCGGTAGTTTACGAATGATTTGTTCACATTCACGGCGTACCACATATCCAACTTTACTATCGTCCTCCAATAGTGGTATAGTAATTTCTTTTGCACATAATTCGACATTTTTACGTGAAAATACAAATGCAATTGCTGGAAGCATGTCACGATCTCTCAAAAAGAGCGCTAGTTGATTCAATACATGTTTGCGTTTTAATTCTAAACCATGTTTTTGAAACATATCAGTATATATAGAAATATCACGGAATCCCGCTTCATTAAATATACCTTTATCGTTTTGTAATGGTATCAAACAATTGGTTTTATCACGGATTTGTTTTTCAATGTCTTTGTTTTTTACGATTTTGAAAATGGCTTCGGTTGTCGTCAAGAACCCATAATGAGATAGGGGAACAACACGATGGTTCGTCGATGCTAGCCATACTTGTTTGTCACTGAGACCGCGTTCACACCATTTTGCAAACCCCGCTGGATTATCGATGGTTGCTGAAAGCATGACCATTTGTACATGAGGAGGTAACATAAGGATAGTTTTTTCCCATACTTGACCTCTGGATTGATCATTTATATAATGGACTTCATCAAATACAACACATTTTAATTCGTTCTGGATGTCGATTTGGAAATCAAGACCTGATTTTTGTTTATCGGAATTTTGTATAAACAAATAATTCATAAGAATTTCGGTAGTCATAATAAGAACATCCGCATTGGGATTGGTTTTTATATCACCAGTCATAAGACCAAATGAAATATGTGGGTATTTATTGGTGAATTCATAGAATTTTTGATTCGAAAGAGCTTTGATAGGCGATGTATACACAACTTTTTTACCTTGGCTGACAAAATATTCGAGAGCGAATTCGGCAGGAAGCGTTTTACCAGATCCAGTATGTGCAGTCACTAGTACATGGTCACCTGTAACAATGGCTTCGATAGCATATTTTTGAAAATCACTTAGCGGAAAAGGGAACTTATCGAAATGTTCTTGGATTGCATGATTACAATAAGGAGTATTACAGATTTTGACCATTTTATAATATAGATTTGAAATGTTTATATTATATTTATTAATATAATGAGAATCAATTTTTTATTTATTTGTATTTTGCTAATAATTTGTCTAATTTTGTTGCATGTCCGTTTGAATTGAATGCGGATGATTTATGAATACGATGTTTTACTAATACATCATTGCAATTATAAAAAGACTTGTTCTCGGACCTTAAACGAAGCCATAGTTCATAATCTTCAATACCATTTTCAACCCAATGACATAATTCTTTTCTAATAATGACACTACTATTAATAATCGGGTTTACTATAGTAAAATCAAAATTACTAATGTCACCAAGAGGAATATTAGGTTTGATTCCATCCAAGTCACCAAAATAAACACATTGACTACCAATTACATCGTATTTATTTAAAAAGCTACTTTGTATTTCGAGCTTTTTATCAAGCCAAATATCATCAACATCCAAAATAGCAACATAATCATATTTACAATACGGTATCATAGAGTTCAATGTTTCAGCCTTTCCCCAAACATTATAAAAATCATATACACGAATTTTCTCACTGATTGTTTCATATTCTTTCGCAATTTTATATTGATTAGAATTTTGTGGATGTCCATTGATAGCAATAATAATCTCCCATTCTTCGTAAGTTTGATCTAGAACCGAAGTAACACATTCATTAATAAATTCTATTCCATTATAAACAGGTATCAAAACGCTAATCATTTGTATATATATAAATAGTGTTTTTATATGTATTTTTTGTTTATATAAATTTATAAATACAATATTAAAAATGTATTTATAATTGTAATTTACGACTGCATATATAGGTTCATTTAGTAAAAAGTTTTTGTTATATATAATATATAAATATGGACGATTACGATTCATATCATAACAATGACACCGACAATGATATCGATTGGATGTCGATGTGTGAAGAAATGACCAATACGATAGATGCTCTTAACACAAATATAATATTGTTAAATAGATTTATAGAAACAGCAGTTGATACTTATGACTGTAGCATGAATTTCAAAGAAAATATAGAAATCACAGCTTTTGACAGTAGTGGAAATATAATGACTTGTGTCAAAAGTGATGGATCTGGTAATTTTTTACCATGTGTATTCATGGATTTGTCATGTAATATGATACCTATGCCAAATGAAGATTATAGTGCAAACAATTTTAATACAAAACGTGAACGAAGTTTCTCACCCCTTAGTCCTTATTATTTTCCGTATTATTCATTATACAATCCATATTATTCATTATATAGCTCATATTACAATATATATTATCCAAATCTTCTAGATAATATTAATATTTATAGAGATATTCCTGTCAAAAATATGATAAAATCAAAGGATACAAATGATGCAAATAATGAACCAATGTATAATATTCCAATGCATAATCAATCAAATAAACGTCTACCATACTATCCACCACATCATCGTCCACCACATCATCGTCCACCAAATCATCGTCCACCATACTATCCACCACCATACTATCCACCACCATACTATCGCCCACCCCACTATCCACAACATAACCGTCCACCATACTATCCAATATATCAACGATCACAATGTCATGAATCAATGAATGAATAAAAATATTATAATAAAAACCTTTGAAATAAAAACCAATTATCATATTCAGGTAATTGTTCTTCAATTAATACAAAGTTATTAACATCACTAAATACACAGTCCGCTATAATTATTTGGTCATCTTTTATTAAATAATCATTTTTCAAATAAAGTTCTAATCTATCATAAAACGTTTTTTTCCACCAATCCAATTTAGAACGATGTGAAATAAAAAAACCTCCTGCAATGGAAACTTGATATGGCGGAATTTCCATTTTAGGCAAACCAATTTCATTTTTATCATTGATAATCGAAGACAATTCATACAAATATTGGTTATCATTATTTACACATGCATAATAAATTTTATCATGATTTAAAGCCAACACCTTATCGTTAGAAGGCCATTTTGTCAAAACATCATACGAAAGGTCATTTGAATTACCTCGAAAATACCCAATATCACACCAACCAAAATAATCAGTTTTGAAAAAATTCTTTTTCATTGTTTCAGAAACAAAATTAATCTTTTCACACCATAACATATTTATTTTCCAGTCAACGCGTGTATTCAACAAATTATTCTTTTCATGATTTTTTATCCAATCATTTTTGTATTTATAGGTATAAAATTCTTCGTATGCTTTTAACATTATTTTTATTTTAGGATTATTTAAATACGGTTTTATATATTGGAATCCGTCCAGGTCAGTATATACGACCAAATAATATTCATGAACATTCGATAGCATATTATGCATCCATTTTTTATAAATAGATGGATCAAATTTTGATTTACATATATACCAAGCTGTTGTAAATGTGATTGACATTAATATTATATAAATATATACTAATATATTTATTTTGTTTTTATATATTATAAAGATGAATATTAATGAAAATGAAAAAATATATGGTGTTCCAGAATATTTATATTATGGACAAAATGAACGTGTAGATGAATTAAACGATCGTATTAAAACCCGACAATTTCCAGATTCACCTTTAGAACCAATGTTTGCACCTAGGTCTGTTCCTACGAAACATTCGATTTTTCCAATAATAAATAGAAGAAAACCTATTAATGAACCAGTTATACCTTATTTAGACTATAATATGAAAATAAATTTCAATCCAGGAACACAAAATGGACCATTAAGTGGATACATAAATAATATAGATACAGAAACCGTATTAAGAAATCAAACAATTGCATTACAACGATCAGACCAAGCAGTATATATACCATCATCTACTAGTGATTTATATAATGTTACAGTTATATCGAAACCAACTGAGCAAACACATCCTTTGTTGTTTGAGCCTCCAGTATTTGAAAACAGATTACACCCAAATGTAGCAAATTCAAACATTGGTAGGGATAAATTATTCAATCACACTAGAACGCAATTACGTAATATGTAATGTTAATAAATATATAATAAAAATATATATTTTAGTATATAATGCAATCAATAATAAATATAATAACATCAAATAATCCGAATTTATTTTTTACAAAATTAGTATTAATATTAGGTATAATTTTAGCATTGATAATATTATATAAAATAACCAAACCGCCTGTCGATAAAATAGAAGGATTTACACAAAAAGAACCATTTGTATTAAAAACTGATCAAAACATATATGATGAATTTTATGTAGACATATACGATGAATTATATGATACAAAAAAGAGAATACAAAAAGAATTAGTACAAGTTCTCAAAATGACAGAACCAAGTGCAAAATATAGTTCATTTTTAGATATTGGTAGTGGTACAGGATATACAGTAGATCAATTAAAACAGGCTGGTTATAAAGCATATGGTTTAGATAAATCAGAAAAAATGGTAAAATATAGTGAAACTAAATATCCAGAATCAGAATATATTTGCGGTGATGTTTTAGACCCGATGACATTTGAAAATTCAACCTTTACTCATATATTATGTACGAATTTTACGTTTTATTTATTAGATAATAAGATGGCATTTTTTAATAATTGCTATTTTTGGTTGAAACCAAATGGTTATTTAGTATTACATTTAGTGAATCGCCATAAATTTAGTATTTATAAACCAGTTGCAATAAAACCGTTGTACAAATTACCTTCTAAAACATTACATCCGCGTATAACAAATACAATTGTTGAATTTGATGATTTTAAATATACATCATCTTATCAATTTCCTAAAAAAATATCTGATAAAACCATTACAGAGGAAATTGTATTCAAAGAAAAATTTGTAGATAAAGAAACAAAAAATATTCGTGAAAATGAGCAAATAATGTATATGGATAGTATTAATACAATATTAAAAATGGCAAACAAAGCAGGTTTTACTTTGAAAGGGAAATTAGACATGGTGAATGTAATAAAAAAAGGACAACATTCAGATAGATTTCAATATATTTATATATTTGAGAGAACAATGTAAATATACGTTCAGTTCTCTATGTCTAAATACCAAAATATATTAGTTCATATGATCCAATATATTTTATTATCAATTACAATTGTGTTTTTTTCAATATTTGCATACATTAAGCTAAGATATCCATTTTGGAATAACCAACCAGTATATCACTCATATGATATTTGGCGACATTATTACAATAGTCCATATATAATATATCCATACCGTCCCATAAAAACTAAATACTGCGATTTTTCAAATATAAAAACAACGGATTATTTAGATATCTCACAATACGAAAAAAACAATCTAATAAACATGTTACAATGTTACTATATTCCAACAGAAGAAATCATACATAATATACAATCCGCCGACATAGATGCATATTTAACAGGACAATCCATGCCATCGTATGTATCCCTATATATAGACATCGAATACAAAGTCAAATATTCGAAAAACGAACCAGAAACGGTCGAACCAACCATAAAACCAACAGGTTGTATAAGTTCTCGATGTATGAATTTTTACTATCATGAAAAAAAGAATTCGAGAACTTATACCGACATTCCAATATATTATATTGATTTTCTATCAATAAATCGCGAAAAAGATGTTAAAACAATTAGTCGAAAATTATTACAAACACATGAATATAATCAGCGAATAAAAAATACTAAAGTTCTCGTATCCCTATTAAAAAAAGAGATAGAATTATTCGAAGGTGTAGTTCCTCTTGTACAATATCCTATGTATTTATTCCATTTACGTAATATACATTTCCCAAATTTACCTGCTCATCATGAAGTTCTCCAAATAACAACTGAGAAAATAGACATAATATTGGATTTCTTTTATATACAAAAAAATACCACCGATCAAAATCCATTCAGTTTTGATATATTGGTTTTATTAGATGTCGGTAACATAATAGCCCTAATAAAACAAAAAATACTATATGTATATTGTTTAAGAAATGGTGAGAACATTCTAGGTATGTATTTCGTAAAAGATGCAAAAATGCAATATGAAAAGTTAAATCAAGAAGACATTGATAATAAAACATTACAATTCATAGGTAGTATTACAAATTGCGAATCGAACCAAGTATTTTATTTGGGTTATTTACATGGTTTACGCCAAATAATAGAGAAAAATCGCAAATACCGTATGATATTAATGGAAGAAATCGGGCATAATTGTTATTTGGTCAATATTTGGCGTAAAAATCACACGCCTATATTTAAAAATGATACAGCATATTATTTATATAATATGATATATCCAAGAAGTCCCATGAATCCAGAGCGGTGTTTTATTTTAAGCGTCTAGAAGATTTTTTGGTTTTATTTTTCATACATCCAGGTCCTTTACAATCGCTAAATAAACCAGGTATAAATTGACCTCGTTGTATATTTACAATTTCTATTACACTAAGTGGTTTTTTAATAGTAAATATTTTTTTACCTTTTTTGTAATGAGACAAAGATTTATGACCTTTTCCATTTTTGATGGCAACTTTACGAACTGTTTTACGACCACCGTTTTGGTGTACATCTGTATTATCATAATTAAACCCCCCAATTTTTGTTGACATTTTATATAATTAATATAGAAAAAACTGTCGATAAAATCAACGGGTATATTTTCCATTTTTTGAAAAAGAATCAACAATAAAAATGATAAAAACACCTAAAAATGTATACAAAATAAATTCTTCGGTAATGTTGTCGGTCTTTTCATTTTGCTGCTGCTCCAATAAATGAATCATATAATTAATTTTTTCCATCAATTTATCGTCTTTGGGTAAATTATTACCCATGCCCATCTTTACATAATATGGTGTTCCTTCGTAACTTTTATTATAACTACTGTATCTATCGTTTGAATTAGCAGTGTATTTTGTGGCGAGTGTTGATGCATCACTAGATGGTTGATTAAAATGAGGAAATCTTGGAACAGGTGGTATATAATGAGCATTATTGTTATCATCCATATCTTTTTTTACATTTAACGATGGAGGATCGATTGGTTTAAAGTCACCCATTTTGGAATTGTCTGTAGCCGTGTCAGCAGAAGTAATCTTATTTAATAATTCATTAACACGTTCAGTGCGGTCTTGTGCAACCGTTTGTGCATCTTCTACAGTACTAGGTTGTATATTTTGAAAATTTTCACTAAATGTCATATATTCTTCTGGTTCTTCAATATTTTGAATAGTAGGTCGTAGTTTTGTGGTTTTTCGCATAGTGCTTTGTCGTTTTTTCGAACAATTATCATTATTCCATGGTGATGCATATGTTAATAAAGATGACATATTTTTTATAATATATAGTTTACTTAAAAAAACAGTAGATATTATTTCTAGCAAATCAAACAACAATTATAAAAAATATCATTAATATATAAATGAAAAATACAGAAATTATTATTCAGTTTATTCCAATAATAATAATATTTACATTATTAAAGTTCTCAAAAGACTTTGTAAATTTCAGTTTTACAATTTTAGGAAAATTATTAGCAGTCCTTATAATCATATTTTATTCTTATTTTGATATTATGGTAGGATTATGTGTATGCGGATTAGTTATTTTATATTATCAATCAGATTATGTAGAAAATATGCTAAACATTAGTGATGTATTAGAAGTAAATGATTTAGTACCAAGTATACCAGATTTAGAAATTGATTATGACTATGTTGGTATACCAGATGATGGTATGTATTTAGTTCCGATGGTAGTAAACGATGATATAAAAAAGAGACGAAAAGGTAAACAAACATGTAAAAGTAAGTGTAATAAATGCGAAGGTATGACCAATTTTAAACCAGACTTAATAGATAAATTCAAGAAAGAAAATTGTGTTGGTGGTGAATTAAAATACAAAGACATGAATGTGAAAAATGATATGGCAGAACATGTATTTTCAGAATTAGCATTCGATAACAAACCATGTAATGCTTGTGATAACACATGTAAATATTCTATTATAGAGGGTAAAATAAAAACCGAAGAAAAAATGACGCCTATTTCAACAAGTCAATAAATATATATCAATAATATATAAATGACGAAATCAGATAAAAAAAATAATTCTTTTATTAAATTTTTTACTTATTTACATGATAATATTCAAGCTATAAATAATAGTAAAATATTTGCAGGATTAATGATAATTACATTGAATATTGTTTCAAAATTTGTTAATATAAAACTAAGTAAAACATTAGAAGCATATTTAAAATATACATTTAGCAAACAAATACTTGTGTTTGCAATAGCATGGATGGGAACTCGAGATATTTATATCGCTTTGTTTATTACATTGGTTTTTGTAGTTTTTACAGAATATTTATTACACGAAGACAGTATGTTTTTTGTTTTACCAGAGGAATTTAAAGATTATCATATATCATTATTAGAGAATGAAAATAATCCAAATGATATATCAGAAGATGAAATAACAGAAGAAGCTATAAAAAAATGCCAGTCTATATTAAAAAAAGCAAAAGAAAAAGGTTTGATCAAAAAAGAAATAATAGGCGTTTCAATTTAGCGTGAATATATAAATATAAATATATTTATAGTTATAATATATAACTATAAATAAAAATATTAATGGATGATAATGAAATAAATGAAATAAATGAAATTCAAATAAAATTCATTCCTAATTTTCAAGATAAAGAAATAGATTTTAATTTAGATATGTTATATAATGAAAATACAACAAATGGTAAGATAGTAGAATTGAATAAGTCAGGTCTTAATAAATTACCATATTTTACATACCTTATTGAATATAATAATTTATCTAATTTACTAACTACATATCAAGAACGTGTTGATTTTTTTTTTAATAAAGAAAACTTTAAAAAAACTATTTTAAAAAATGGAAAAATAATAAAAAAAAGTGATGACGATAATGAAAAAGAAATAAATGTTGCAGAAAATAATATAATGAAAATGTTTGAATTATTATTTCCTACTAAATTTACAGTTATTAAAAATTATCATACATCTTATGACTATGTTTTTGATAATCCTTCATTAAAAAGGATGTTAATAACTCCATTTGAAGAAAAAAAATTTTCATATTTGAAGTTATCTAATGGTAAAATTTATACATTTACAAGATTAGTTTGGGTTAATGACTTATTGAATCATCCAATATATAAAGAAATATTCAAAAAATTTAACAAAGAAAATCCATTCAATTATCCCAAAATTAAAAATAGAAAATCAATCAATGAAATATTACAGAATAAAAAAAATGAAAATAATATTAAAAAAACAATTGAACAAATAAACGATTTGTATATACTTAAAAAAAATGTAAAAAATATTGATGAAGAAAACATAAAAAAACTAATGAATACTAGTATAGAAATTTTAAAAGTAAAAGGAAAAAAACAATATCAAATTTATGTTGTTGCAGACTTTATTGTAGGGAAAGTTGATGATTTGAATGTAAATAACATTTATTGTCCTTATATAGGTGATTATTTAGGTAATATGTATGAGTTTTTATTTGAATCACAAATGTATGGTTATTCATATGATAAGTATAATCATAGATGGGATATAAACAAAAATCGTTTTGTTTTTAATATTGAACAAGGAAAAACAGAAGAAAAATCAAAAAATAAATTAGAAAAAGATGATAATGATAATGATAAAAATGAATCTAAAATTGATGTAGAAAATATTAATACTATATTTTATCAAAAAATAATTGAACCAAACGAATCAATTAAATCAATTATCAATGAACTAAAAAATATTGTTAAAGAAGTTAATGAAGTTAATGAAGATGAATTGCTAATAAAATTTGGAAAAAAATATGATATTTTATATAATAAAGATCTTTATAATATAATAATTGATACTTTTAATAATGATAACAATGATCAATACGAAGATAATAAAAATAAAATATTAAGAAGTATTGAGAAGGAATTAAGAACTGAAACAGAAAAAAAAGCAAAATTTGAAAAAAAAGAAAACCGGAATGATTTAGAAACACGAGATTTTTCAAAAACGAAATTATATATAGAAATTTTAGAAAAATTAAAAGAACAACATGAAAAAAATTTGTCAGGTGGGACAAAAAAAAAATATATATCAAAAATAAATAATAAAAAAAATCAAACTAGAAAAAAAAGATATTAATAACAAAGAAATATTAAATTATTTTTTATAAAAGTTAACCTTTCCATTTATATATTCACCAATTTCATCACCAACGTCTTCATTATTATCTATTGCATAAATTTTTCCGTTTTGTTCGTTTGTAACGTAATATGACTTTCCTGATATATTAATTTCATAAACTTCTCCGGCATCTTCTTCTACGACTTCCTCCTCTTCTTCTACGACTTCCTCTTCTTCTACGACTTCCTCCTCCTCTTCTACGACTTCCTCCTCCTCTTCTACGACTTCCTCCTCCTCTTCTACGACTTCCTCCTCCTCTTCTACGACTTCCTCCGTTTCTTCAATTTCATAAACTATATTTGGTTTGTCATTTGGATTTTTATCTAAAATTACAACTTCATCGTCTACCAAAGCATTCAGTTCTCTAATTTCATCTGCACCAGGTTCCTTTTTAATAAATACTTTATCTACAAACTCAACGGTTTGTTCAAACAAAGGCCGAACCTTGTTTTGACCACAATAATTAATGTGACAACTACAACGAAATTCTGGTAATGAATACATCAAATTACGTAATGCTTTGTTTTTTTTTTGTAATTTTTTATTTTTTTTCATCAATTCCTTTACAATAGGTAAATTTAAAATAGCGTTCATGTTTTCTTCGTAAGACATTTTGTGATAGATTTATAATATATCAATAACTATTTTACGAATTCAATTTTTTCTAAAAATAAATTTTTTTCCAATTAGTAGGATAAAGATCTATTGTATCATGATTCAAATTTGGTCCGAACCATTGACATGGATAACATACATTTTTTGTTTCATTTTTATTGAAATAGCTACCCCACCAACTAAATGAACTATTTGCTATAATATTATCACGACAACAACTCATTATCAACATTTGTTGCCAATCATCAATAGTATCATCTACCTTAATAAATTCTATATTTGGAAATTCTTTTATTAGTAATGCAATAATATTAGACACATCGATAATATCATCTTTTTCACAAAAGAAGAGAACGCGAAACAATGGATTCTTACGACAAGATAATATATAATTCAATGCATTTCTATAATATTCATACGGCATAATAGGATGAAAATCTTGAACGTTTTTATAATCACCTAACCGAAAATGCATACTAATAATGTATTCATGATCAAAATATTGAGAATACAAATATTCCATGCTCTCTTGTTGTTTTTCCAAATTTATCAAACAAAACAACTCGTTTTTGCATGATTCAAAATATTTATAACTTTGAAAATAACCATATAACAAAACATCATGATTTTGTCGTGGTATTTCAGTATATCGAAAATCTTGTTCTTTGTAAATCGGTAATGACATTAACATATTGTTTGTATATATTTGATCCATATAAGATGTATATTTTTTCAAATTAATAAAAAAACTATCCCAATAAGTTTTTCTAGTAACACCGATATTTAATTCAGTCGAATATGGAAATATAACTTGAGAACCCGTTTTCAAACCATATGCTAATGTTGTAAAAATTTGAAACAATTGATTTCCAAGACCCCCCATCAAAAACGTAGAAACGATTTTTTTTTCATCTTTATTATTTGATGCCATATTATATTGTATTATTATATTATAAAAAATGCTTCTATATATATTTATTAAAAATATATAAAGATTTTATGAATATCGATGTATATATATGTCTTCAGATAGTTCGTATAAAGGGCGCGCAATTGGTATTGATTTAGGTACTACTTATTCTTGTGTTGGTGTATGGCAAAATGATCATGTAGAAATTATTGCAAATGATCAAGGAAACCGTACAATGCCTTCTTATGTATCGTTTACTAATGATGAGCGGTTAATAGGAGAAGCCGCGAAATCCGTTGTTGCAAATAATCCAAAAAATACTGTATTTGATGCAAAAAGACTTATAGGACAAAAATTCAATGACCCAAAAGTACAAAGTGATATGAAGCATTTTTCATATAATGTAATTGATCGCGAAAACAAGCCATTTATTGAAGTAGAATATAAAAACGAAACCAAGGTCTTCGCACCTGAAGAAATCAGTTCAATGGTTCTAATAAAAATGAAGGAAATCGCAGAAGCGTATATTGGTGAAAAAGTTACTGATGCAGTTATTACTGTTCCTGCTTATTTCAATGACTCACAAAGACAGGCAACGAAAGATGCTGGTGTAATTGCTGGTTTGAATGTTTTAAGAATTATCAATGAACCAACGGCCGCCGCAATTGCTTATGGTCTCGATAAGAAGTCAGTAGAAAAAAATGTTTTGATTTTTGATTGTGGAGGTAAAAGTTCTGCTTCCTGTGGTGTAAACCCACCTATTATGGTTTGTTAAACCATATTAGAATCTGGTTAATTGCTGGAAACTCCTGTAAGCTTTTCCTACCACAACATAATATGAAAATGTAAGTGTGAAGGTTTGAAAAAGGTAAAAGATTGGACAATCAGCAGCCAAGCTTCTAAGTGTTTTCTAAACATATGAAGAAGGTTCAACGACTAGGTTTTATAATAAACCCACGAATGCCAGAGTTTAATTATTTAGTATTAGTTTTAGTATGTTAAAAGGTAATAAAAACAAAATCTATTGTTATATTAATAGTATGACCGAAATTCCAATTAGAAATAAAGTTTTGAATTCCATAGTAGAAATAAAAAATAAAAAAGATAACAGCAGTATTCCAATAAAATCAAAAGAATTGAAGTTTGAATCCAGTAAATATTCATCTGTAAAAAATGAAATTTGGCATGTATTCATAAATGGTGAAAAAATAAAAAAAACATCTGACATATTGATTTATTATAAATGTCTAACATGTGATAAACCAAATTCATGTGCTTCTACCCAATTTCTAAGAAAAATAAGAAAAGGAAAGACAAAATGTCCTCAATGTCAAATTATTGATTTGAACGATAGGGATAGAACATTACAAAAGCCAAAGAATTCATCACACATTATAAGTGTTGAAAATACAAAAAAATCATATCAAGAATTATATGAAATTTCAAAACAAGAATTTGAAACATATCCAGACCAATATAGAAATTCATATTTATTGTCTCATTTATCGATCGATGATTATAATAGAATAAAACCAAATATTATTAGTTTTTGTAATGGCAAAAATGTCGATATGAATAACTATGAATATTGGAGTATATACAAAGTCAATAATCAAATGAAATTTTCGTATGTTTTATATGATAAAATAAATGATATTATTTTCAAAGCTCATCAGCCTATTATAAAATGTGATAATTGTGAAAAACCATGGCGGTGTAAATCTCTTGAAACATTCAAAAATTGCTATAAGATTTTATGTCATGATTGTAAATTATGTAATCGTATATTCAAACTAAGACCGATCAAAAACATAAACAATGAAATTATAATGTATCAATCAAAACTAGAATTGAAATTCATAGAATGGTGTGCAAGTAATAATATTATTATAAAAAATGGTCCGAATATAGATTATACATTCAATGACAAGCAACATAAATATCGTGTTGATTTCGAAATCGATGGGTTTTTGATTGAAATAAAAGATTTTCATATATGGCATAGAAATCAAGTAGAGAGTGGAAAATGGGATGAAAAAGTGAATGCTGCAAACAAATTTATAAATGATCATAAAGAATACAAAAAATATTATTTTATAACACCGAATAATTGGAATCAAAAACTGAAAGAATTGGAATTGGAATTACAAAAACAAAACTAACAATAATACTAAAAAATTAAATAAGATATAGTCTGACCTCATATGAAAGTATGAGAAATAATGATTTAAATATCATTATACAAACCAATGAATGTGGGAACATTCGACGTGTCCATTTTAACAATCGATGACTCGATATTTGAAGTCAAAGCAACAGCAGGTGATACCCACCTTGGTGGAGAGGATTTTGATACAAAAATGGTAGAATTTTTTATGGAGGAATTCAAGCGAAAAAATCGTAAAGATATTTCAGAAAATGCACGCGCGGTTCGTCGTCTGAGAACAGCATGTGAATCTGCAAAACGTACTCTTTCATCAGCAAATGTCGCAAACCTTGAGATTGATAGTCTATACGAAGGTATTGATTTTGCATCCACAATTACACGTGCAAAATTCGAAAATATTTGTGATGGATTATTCAAGAAAACCATGGAACCAGTAGAACAAGTTCTTCGTGATTCCAAACTTTCAAAGAGTGAGATTCATGAAATTGTCTTAGTAGGTGGTTCAACTAGAATTCCAAAAATCCAACAGCTATTGAGTGAATATTTCAATGGTAAGGAATTATGTAAATCTATTAACCCAGATGAGTGTGTAGCATATGGTGCAGCAGTTCAAGCTGCCATTTTGACTGGCATTAGAGATCAAAAAATCAACGACCTGTTGTTATTGGATGTATGCCCTCTCAGTTTAGGCCTAGAAACCGCAGGAGGAGTAATGACCAAAATTATAAACCGTAATACAACGATTCCATCAAAGAAATCACAAATATTTTCTACATTTGAAAACAACCAACCAGGTGTATTGATTCAAGTTTTTGAAGGAGAACGTGCATTAACAAAGGATAATACTATTTTAGGTAAATTCCAATTAGATGGTATTCCACCTATGCCTCGTGGAATGCCACAAATCGAAGTCGTTTTTGATTTGGATGCAAATGGTATTTTAAACGTATCTGCCTCGGAAAAATCCAGTGGAAAATCCGAGAAAATTACTATTACAAATGATAAAGGACGCCTTTCTAAGGAAGAAATTGAAAGAATGGTAGAAGAAGCAGAACGTTATAAACAAGAAGATGACCTAGTCAAAGAAAAAATAGAAGCAAAAAATAAAATGGAAGAGCAATTATATCAAATTAAATCCAAAGCAAATGATGAAAAAGATGAAGGGGTAAAAGCATTACTGTCGGAAGCAATAAAAAAATATGATGATTGGCTTTTTGAAAATCCAATGGAGTCAAAAGAACAATATGAAGAAAAAACAAAAGAAATGACTGATGCTGTTGCAGAAATTATGACAATGAATACTGGGTCTACCAATCATTTTGATGCATCAAAATTCAATATGCCTGAAACAAATCAATATAATAACGATGATACCGAAGAAATGAAAATAGAGGAAATAGATTAAATATATTAGAAACGACTTTAGTATTTTAGAAAGCGTATAATTATAATAATATTTTTAGAATTATAATTATAATGACAATTGACTTTGATTTAGAACAAATACGAAAACGTTTTGATTGTACTGTTTATTTTGAAACAGGATTATGGGATCCTACTAGTGAAGTTTCGAGTAAAAAAGCATTAAGAAGTAATTTCAATAAAGTATACTGTATTGAACTTAGAGAAAAATGGATAGATTTAGGAAAACAAGTATTCAAAGATGAAATCGAATCGGGTAGATACAAATTAATATCAGATGACAGCTCAAATATGAAACAACATTTAGATGATGATATCAAAAGCAATAAAACAATGTTTTTTTTAGATGCACATGTAGATAATAACAATATTCATAATTATAAAAAACTATGTCCATTGATTGATGAATTGGATGCAATCAAGTCTTTACCACGTAAAGATAATATAATATTGATAGATGATTTAAGAATTATAAAAATGCCTTTTCCTTGGGGAGAGGATAGTTATGGAAATATTAATTTTTTTCAAGAGATTGTAAATAAGATTTTAGAAATAAATCCTGAATATAAATTTACAACTTTGAATGGACATGTTGAAGACGATGTTTTATTGGCATTTTTGTAATTTTTTTCTGGATGTATATTAGTATTTATATTAATTATGCAAGAATCATCAGTAGATGAATCATTTATGAGTCAAAAAAAATATACCTTGGTCAATGGTTTAGACCTGTAAAAAATATCTATGAGAAAGCTTTGGAATTAAAAGGTAGGTATGATAAAGGGACATTAAAATATAAATCTTTTAATAATATTTCTAAACGTTTTGAATTTTTGAAACAATTTAATTTTGATAATGAATGTGATGCAGAATTGAAACATTTTTGGCCACATATGGAAAACAATGGATATCGGTCATGTCCAATACAATATGACGGCAGAAAAGAATTTAGAAACTGTTATCAAGATCGAAGCGTTAATGAAGCAAATTGGGGTTGCACGTTGCTAGGTGGAAAAAAATCCAAAAAACGTAAATCAAAAAAAAACAAGAAATCAAAAAAATCCAAGACCATAAAGCGAAAACGAAATATCTAAATATATATATAATAAACAAAAAAAGAATTATTTCAAAGATACTAAAAATTTTGAAAAGTGTCCTAAATATTTAGGAGGGTTATATTATCCTATAAACTCTATAAAAGACAAATCGGATTTATTAAAAAATGAAATAAATTTTGGATATATAATTAGAGATTCACAAAAAAGAAAAAATTTTGTTGAAACATACAATAAAAAAAATAGTACTGAAATATCATATCCGGACATATGGTTAGATATTGATAAAAATAATAATTCAATAACTATAAAACCATGTTTTGAAAAAAAAGAATATAAACATGGAATAGAAGATTTAAAACATTTAGAATATGTAACATATTGTGATCCAATAGAAAGAGACAATGTAAATAGTTTTTTAAACATTTTTAACAGTTCAAACGCCGATTTTACACATTTTATCATTCAATTTAGGAATAACAGTTCAAACTCCGATTTTACACATTTTATCATTCAATTTAGGAATATTATATATATATATATATATATATATATATATGTATATATATATATGGAATCAGAACATAAAAATCAACGTGAGTTAACGGCTGAAGAAAAATTTAGAAAGGAAAAACATAATGTTATATTGACTGAAGATGATATTAATAATAAATATACTTTTGTAAAAAATAATTTGATTCATAAAGGAGAGTTTACTGGATTTAATAATAATGATATGAATTTCGCAAAGGTTATTGTGAATGACGAACCAATGATTATAAATATAACACCAAACGCTTTGCGTGTAAACGCAAAGCATTTACAAGAAAAGCATTTGGAAGCAAATTTGGAAGCAAAGCAATTGCTTGCAAACGCAAAGCATTTACAAGAAAAGCATTTGGAAGCAAAGCAATTGCTTGCAAATGCTTACAGTGAAGGTGAAAAAGGATTTAGGGTTTTTTCAGATGATCCACCACCACCACCTTATACAATAGATGAAAAAAATTCAAATGGAGGAAATTCCAAGAAGTCCAAATCAAAAAAAAACAAGAAATCAAAAAATCAAAATCTATAAAGCGAAAACGCTACTAAATATTTTATTTTTATAATTTAATCAATAAAAATAAAAATTCTAAGCAATACCAAAACTCTCTTTCATAATACTTTTCTTACTAGGTTTTTTCTGTTTTTCACTTTGTCTTTTTACTTTATAAACACCTTGATTGCCTTGATTTCCTACAGTACTACCATAAATATTCATAATAAAATCATCATTATCTTCATGTAATTCTGGTAATATTCTTGTCATAGGTTTTTCTATAACCAATAACATATGCTCTGTTTTCAATAATTTTCTATATTCTTGTATACTCAAATTACCATAGTATTTATCTAATAAAAAATATGGGTTTGGTGCAGGTTTTATATTTTTCTTATAATTATAAATTTTACTATATATTTGATTTAATAAATGATATCTCTCAAATTTAGTAGAATCATCCAAATTCTCTTTCATTAAAAAAGCAACTGCACATTCCGGTCTACAAAATGAACCATAACCATACAATTGATTATCCATTTCATATTTTGGAATATAACAAGATGGATTATCGTACTCATATGTACACCAAAAACAAGATGATTTTTTATCAGGATTCATATTTTTATATAACTGTAATTTTATTTTTTTTAATTTTTGATTTATATCTTTTATATTAACTTCTGAATCATCGTCGTCATTATTATCATCATTATTAGATGTATTTGTATAATTTGAATTACATGCTTGACATAAATTCGAAACTTTATTATCTAGTTCGATATATGCATTATTATCGCTTTTTTTCATATCTAATTCATAATTAGAAAAAGCATTTTCTATGTTTGCATTATACGTCATAATAACTGGAGGAACAACAGGATTATATACAAGTGGATCTGTTACAATCTGGGTTTTATTATTATTATATTCATTCAATTCATGAATAGAACATTTCAAATGTAGAATAACATTGGCAATATGTTGTTCTACTGTTATTGCATTAGGTTGTTTTAAAATTAATTTACCTCCCTTAGGTTTACGTCCACGTTTTTTTATAGTTGTTTCCGTTTTACTCGAATCATATGGTTTTTCTTCTATTGATATTGTTATGTTTTGTTCAGTTTCTGTAATTTTCTTCTTTCGCCCTCTTTTTTTTTTTAATTCTTGAACAGTTTCGATCGATCCCTCCATTTTATCAATGAATTATTGTTTTCATTATGTATTTTTTTTTATATTGTTTATAAATAGTGTTTTGCAATTTTATGAATCTATATATTATTATATTTTTGATAACAGTATCTACATAAAGGTACATAGTTATCAGAGCCAATTACAACTTGTTCTTTTTCTTTAGTAATACGATGTGAAAATATTGCTAACTTTGAACAAGTATGACATTTTGATTGAAGTTTGGTTACTGAATCACAAAAAGGAATCAAATCCAGAATATTTCCAAATTTATTACGTTTGAAATCACCATCCAGACCGCATATATGAACACGTTTTTTATAAGTATCTACAAGTTTCAATACATTTTCATATAAATCTGGGAAAAACTGCCCTTCATTGATCAGTATAATATCAACCATTAATAATTCATCAAACAAATCTGATATTTTATCTGTAAACAAACAAGGAATCATTATTTTGTCATGTGTAGAAAGCATAGTATCATTATACCGTTTGTCTGCAGAAAAGTTAATAGCTAATACTTTTTGCCCAACATCATTATAAGCATTGTATAAATGTACTAAATGAGTTGTTTTACCAGAAAACATTGGCCCTAAAATGATTTCTAAGAATCCGGTGTCCATATTATTAATATGATATTGATTTTTCATACATTTATCTAATTCAATTTTTCAAAAACTTACATAAATACTAAACAACATAATATTCAATGATAACAACTAGCCAAATACAAAAAAATCAAAACATACCATGGGTAGAAAAATATAGACCTACTCAATTTGAAAATATAGTTCTCGATCCTATAAATCGTAAAATATTCGAGAACATATTGGACAAAAACTATTTCCCGAATTTATTATTTTATGGTCCGCCTGGAACTGGTAAAACAACCACCATTATAAATCTTATAAACGAATATCAACAAAAATATAATCAAATCAACAAAGGGTCTATTATACATTTGAATGCATCGGATGAGCGCGGAATAGATATAATACGGAATCAAATTTATCAATTTGTAAAATCGAAAAATTTTTTCGAAAAAGGTTTGAAATTTGTCATACTAGATGAAGTAGATTATATGACGAAGAATGCGCAACAAGCATTGAAATATTTATTACAGTCGTCATGCTATAATGTCCGTTTTTGTTTAATATGTAATTATATTAGTAAGATCGATGAATCATTAAAAAACGAATTTATTTGTATTCGTTTTAATCAACTTCCAAAACAAGATATATACAAATTCATAAAACAAATAACTGAAAATGAGAATTTGGTGCTAAATGACAACGTAATCGATATGATTCAAAAAATATATAATTCGGATATTCGAAGTATGATTAATTTTATTCAATTAAATCAAAATATCAATCAATTGGAAAATAATATTATAACAGATGATATTTTTGAAAAAATTCATAACCTTTTAGTAGATAAAAATACAGAAAAAAATTATATATTTGATTACATAAATAATATTAGCATTCAGTATAATACGGATAAAAAGACACTAATAAAGAATTATTTCAATTATATAATTCGTAATAAAAAGTCAATCATAAATAATGAATTTTTAAAAATAATAGAGGGCGCTATGCATGTAACAGATTCAAATATACATCATATATTGACATTTTTTATAGTTCATTTGAAAGATTTTTATAAAAAAACAAAAAATTGAAACAATATAAAGAAACTATAACTTCTTTATATAGTTAATAATGGCATGTATAGACGATGAATGGGAACAATTTTTAACTTCACAAACCACTGGTAATTTTGGAGGTGTATCAATAAATCAGAAACAACGAATAGAACCTAAAATAGAAAAAATATCAATTGAAACGCTGCCACAACAAAATGAACCAGTATGTGAAGATCTATATATATCTACAAAAACCAAAGTTTTATTTTTGAATCAACCAGTAGATATAAATAATATATTTTGGAAAATTCCGGTTATTGAATATTGGAATGCAACTGATGGTGTAGTAAAAAAACAAATGAAAATAGTTTCCAAATCGAAGGAAGAATTCGATGAATATCAAACAAAGTTAAAAACAATACCTTATTATACTGAAAATATTATTAAACAAATTGATAATCCAGCAGCGCGTAGAATAAAATTCAAAGATGAGCGTAAAATAACTATAGGAATATCAAAAAAAGATATAATGAATTGTCGTGGAAAAGTAAAAAACGCATTTTATAATTGTTTTGCTATTATTATTCGTTTCAAATTTGAAGGTGTTTTCCGTGAAATACACGTAAAAATATTTAATACAGGTAAATTAGAAATACCAGGAATTTTGAATACAAAATTATTAGATATAGTAAAAGAAATGGTTTTGAATTTACTTATACCGAATATTGAGACAACGTTGGAATTCGTCGAAACAGATAGTGAAGAAAATGTATTAATAAATTCCAATTTTAATTGTGGATATTTTATAAATCGCGAAAAATTACATTCGATATTAAGGAATAAATATCGTATAGAAAGTGCGTATGATCCATGTAGTTATCCTGGCGTAAAATGTAAATATTATTTCAATAACGATTTAGGGTTTGATAATGTAATACAAAATGGACAAATAATACAGGAAGATCGAGCAATGAAAATGAGTGAATTAGGTGATAATAAAAAATATACAGAAATATCATTTATGATTTTCAGAACAGGTAGTGTATTAATTGTTGGTAATTGTACAGAACGTATTTTAAAATATGTGTTTGAATTCATTAAAAAAATATTAGCAGCCGAATATAAAAATATTCATGTATTGACAGAAGAACCAGTTAATAAAAATAAAAAGGTCAAGTTACGTAAGAAGACAATTGTAATGACGAATAGTGTGAATAATTGATTATATAAAAATATATAAAAGTATTGTTGTCTTTATACAATATGAAACTCATTCAATATGCTATTATAATGCCAATAATACGTGCAACAATGATTAGTCCAAAAAAATTATGTAAAGATTGTAAATTTTTTATTGGAAATGAACAACGATGTATGAAATTTGGCAATACGGATTTAGTTACTGGTCAACAAACATATAATTATGCTTCTTATATAAGAAACAATAATAATAAATGTGGCGAAGATGCAAAATATTTTGAAGAAAATACCATGAAATTCTTGACTATTCCTTATTATTTCACATTGAAATACTGGTTTGTTTATCCATTAATTTTCACTTATGGTGCTTGGATATACGTAATTCTTCATAAATAAATTTATCAAATCTATTTATATAAAACACCATTTTACCAGACCCTTGATATTATTTTCATTTATTTTATCTTCAAAATCATTTTTTTGAATATAAAATTTATTCAATGTCCATTCATTTATATGACATATTTTTTTCATTTTTTTTTCATTCAAATCAAACAATTCTTTTAATAATAATAAATATTCTGGATATTTCATAGTTATTTTTTTTTGTAATATTTCCAAAAATTGTACGATATGTGGTACGGAAAAACATTTTTTCATAAAAAAATCCAAGTAATTACATAATTCCTTTCTTTCATAAAAAGTAAAATCATTATTCTCCCAATAAAATAAACTATTCATTATTTTTGAAATTTTTTTCATAATTTCCTGAAGATTATTATCATCAATATTCATTATTTCACCATTGGATGCTATAATATTTGTCATTGTACCAAATGTATCTTCATTTTCACCATCATATAAATCGAAAATAGTTTTTTTATAAACGAACAAGATGGCATCCATTTGATTTAAATTTTGTTGAAGATTAGAAGAATGTATCTGTTCCATATATTCTAAATAATAATAATAGGTTTTTTTTGAATAATAGGAAACTTTTTCAATGTTCTTTGTTTTCATCAAAATATATTCAAATACGCGATGTATAGTATTCATTCCAATAAACATTGTAATTATTAAATTGTTTGGATTATCGCAATGTTTTGACTCATTGATCAGTGTTACAAATTCTTTCAATATACCTACATACGTATCTGTTATTTTATCTATAATTGGTGATTTATTATTCAAACGCATATATAATATTTATCGATTAAAAATATTTAGGAAAAATAATAATCATAAATAAATTATTTATATGTTTAATGATATAAAGTAAATTCTAACATATAATTTATAATTAAATAAAAATGAGTACTTCCGTACCTTCTAATACTACAATAGTCGCTGGACAAAATCCAGGATATCGCTTACCTGAAAATACAACACTTCAACATGCAGCTAAATTATCAATCGTAGAAGATAAACCAATAATGCTTGATTATTGGACAAGTTCTTTAGATAAAACTGTTTTAATTGGTGTAAAAGATAATCAAGAAAAGCTTCTTGTAAAAAGTGAAGAAGAATATACTAGTCCAATATCTAAGATATACAAAGTTGGTAAAGAATATATTATAATTACTGAAAATTCTATTTATTTGGTGGATGTTGAAATTCCAACAAAGCGCATTAGTGCTTAGATGTTTATAAATTATTTATAATTACAAATAATTTATTATTAACTATATATTGCGGAAACAACGCGGTCATTATTTGGTCGTGCATATAAACTGCTATTATAATCAAAAACGGAAAAACAACGAACTAAAAAACGATCATTACCATTATATTTTGGAAAAAATGGTGAACGACCATGAACTGCATAACGATTATCAATAATAACAATCTCGCCTGGTTTTAAATTATGTGATATTCTATGTTTATAATAAATATCTACTATTTTTCCAATCAAACGGTTTGATTCTTCCGTTATTCCAAACATCAAGTCTTGATCGAATACTAAATTAAATCGACCATTGGACCTATAAACCTGATCCAATATAGGAATTGGTCCGCGAATATCACCTTCTATGAATTCGTGATTATTTAATTTGAATGATAAATCAACGCCTGTTTTCCAAAGCGGTTGCTTTAATAATTCGAGATCGCTATCAGATAGATTATCAATAATAGATTTTACAGGTAAAATATATGTTATTGCATCAGGATCACCTCTTAAACAAGCTAGACTTAATAAATCAGGACGTAATTTAGAAAAGGCTTGTTCTGTATGGATTTCTAGTTCAGTATTACTACCTAAACTTGTTTGATCTTTTTCTAAAAATCGATTAGGAACAATATCTTGAAATATATTTCCATAACATTCCGCTTCATATGCAATAATATCACTTACAAAACTTATCATTATTGCTTGTAATTTTGCTAGATTTGTATTTCCGCCAATTTTATATGTATTATTACACGGTGTATCTTGTAATTGTTTATATACGTTTTCTAATCCTTTGATTAATAAAAACTCTTTGTCATTTCCATTTTCAACAAAATTAAGTAATTCTATCTGTATTTTAATTGGGAGTTCGTTTGATATATTTTTAACTTGTTTACAAAATAATTCACTTTCGTTATATGGACATGCTGTAATTTTATTTACTAATGTTAATAATATATCAATTTCATCTGTATTTATTTCGATCATATTTTTATATATTGATTACAAAATATTAATCAATGTTTCAACTTGTTCTTTTGTCAAACTATCTGGAAATTCTATTTCAAAATCAATTATCATATTTCCTACTGAATCTTCTCGAAAAATTCCTAAATTAGGAACTACTTTTTTGAAATTTGGTTTTATAACGGTAGGATTACTATTATTATTCAAACAAAGTTTTTTTCCGTTTAAATGGATTATTTCAAAGGAAAATCCACATAATGCTTCTTTTAGTGTTATTTTTTGATTATAAATTAAATCTAAACCAATACGTTTGAAAGGAGTATTATTAACGACTCGAAAAGTGATTCTTATTTCACCCTTTCTATCATTTACAATATTTCCTTTTTCATGCAATGTTACCGTTTCATTATCGTCAATTCCTTTTGGTATATTAATATATACAGTTTCAGATTCCATGCGTTTAGTATTATTACTGACTACTGTACGTTCTATTTCGATAGGTAAAGTACAACCAGTATAACTTTGTTCTATCGTAATTTGTAAATGTTTTTGTATAGTTTCAGGTCGTGAATTCATACTATGAAAAAATTCCGCATGAAAATTACCTGGTCCACCGTGAAAAATACGGATTTCTGGGCCACCCGGTCCGCCAAATCCTGGCATTCCACCACCAAACATCATATTGAATATATTATTAATATCATTCATTTCATTCATACCATTCATATGTCCAAAAGGCATCCCACCCTGAATTCCAAATTGTAATTCCATATCATATTGTTTACGTTTATTTTTATCACCAAGTACTTCATATGCTTCATTTACCTTTTGAATCATATCTTTTGCTTCTTCAGTTGAATTTCTATCTGGATGATATTTAAGAGATAACCCACGATATGCTTTCTTTATTTCAATATCTCCTGCATCTTGTGATACACCAAGAATATCATAAAAATTCGTCATTTAATAATAATATACATATGTATTTTTTATATATTATTTTTTTGTATAATATATAAAAACATCATTTTATATTATTACAATGTCTATTATATCTGAACCAAAGTCAACCTTTATAACAAAATACAAACCCTATTTTATTAAGGACTTCTGTATGGATGAGAAATTATTATCTGTATTAAATACACTTATTGATATCGATTATTTGAATATTTTATTCATAGGTAATTCTAGTTCAGGTAAAACAACTGTATTATATGCTTTAATTAGAGAATATTATGGTTTATCAAAATACGCAAATTTACCTGAAAATAACATTTTGTTTATTAATAACTTGAAGGAGCAAGGGATTCAGTATTTTCGTAATGAAATGAAAACATTTTGCCAATCACATAGTTCTATTTATGGAAAAAAGAAATTATTGATAATCGATGATATAGATAATATAAATGAACAAAGTCAACAGGTATTTCGTAATTATATTGATAAATACAAACATAATATTCATTTTATTTCTGTATGTACAAATATTCAAAAGGTAATTGAAAGTATTCAATCGAGAGTTCATATTATACAAATTCCACAACCTTCAATAATGCAAATAGAAACAATCATGAATAAAATCATAGACACAGAAAATATAATTATAGATCAATATGCGAAAGATCATTTGTTGTTAATGTCTGGTAATTCTATACGAACGCTTATTAATTATTTGGAAAAAATCTACATATTAGGTGTGCGGATTGATATAGAACTATGTAAAAAATTATGTTCAAACATATCTTTTCAAAATTTTGAAAATTATATTGAAAAAATTAAAACCCGCGAATTATCGGATGCAATTGATATTTTATATAAGATTCATGATTATGGTTATTCAGTAATTGATATTTTGGACTATTTTTTTACTTTTATAAAAATAACAACGATAATAGATGAAGAAACAAAATACAAAATAATACCACTCTTATGTAAATATATAACGATATTTCATAATTTACATGAAGATTGTATAGAATTGGCGCTTTTTACAAATAATTTATCTTTGGTAATATAAAATTGTATTTAATATTGTAATTCATTATAAACTCGTTTAAAATGAATATTTTAGTGAATAATATAATAACAAATTATTATAAATATATAAAATGTCGAACCAGGTTTTTCGAAAAAATGTTCCAAAAGAAATCTTGTTCGATTTATTGGAAAAAATATGTTTGAAAACCGACAAATATTATTATATCGATATGAATGCATATCGAAAAATGGTTTATAACAATTATAATGAGGATTTTTGTAATATTTTAAAAGATTATTATCATTTGGGAAAACAAATGTATATTGAGCGTAAAATGTCGTATAATTCTTTTACGAATATTGTACGTCAAATATGTAAAAATTGTATTATTATGTATACATCACAACTTAAATACAATGAATCAAAATATAATATTGACTATTTTATTTATTTTTGAGGATTTTATCTGTCTATATATATAATTTATGATGTTTAGTTCAAAAAATATCAATACATATATTTTTGCAGGTGTTATTGTATTAATAGCTAGTTTTTTTGCTAATCGTGCTAAATCACATTTCAATTCAAAAGATGATGAATATGAACTTATCCGTAAATATTTATTAAATGATTCACCTTTATATGGATATAATCGTCCAAAGATATGGATTCATACAAAATATGATATCAACGCACGTAAATGGAAAGATTTCCAATCTCGTAATACTACCGACTTGAATCAGCCATATATTCATTTAACTATAAAAACTATAATCGATCATTGTGGTGAAGATTTCAATGTTTGTTTGATAGACGATGAATCATTTAGTAAATTATTACCATCTTGGGATATTGATTTAACAGTAGTTGCTGAGCCAATGCGCAGTCATTTCCGCGAATTAGGTCTTTTACAACTTATTTATTACTATGGTGGTATGGTTGTTCCAAATTCTTTTGTATGCATCAAAAATTTGAAATCATTTTATGATGAATCTACACATGGAAATCGCCCGTTTGTTTGTGAAGCAATTAATCGTACTATAAATCTTGAAAAACAAAAACATAAGATGCTTTTTATTCCAGATACTTATTTTATGGGAGCCAATAAAAACGACCCAACCATATTAGAATTAGTTGAAAAAGTAAAACACCTCAATAAATCACCTTTTTTCTCAAGTGAACATGACTTTTTAGGAACTATTTCTAATTGCTGTATCGAGTGTATTGATGCTGGTAAAATGAATTTAATAGGTGGTCAATATATTGGCGTAAAGACCAAGGATCGTAAAACTATTTTATTAGAAAACTTAATGGAAGAAGAATATCTGGACTTGGCATGTGATGCTGTTGGTATTTATATACCAGAAGATGAAGTATTGAATCGTACAAAATATCAATGGTTTGCTTATTTAAGTAAAGAAGAAATATTGAATTCAAGGATGATTATATCAAAATATATCATGGCATCCATTATTGATACATCAAATGAATATTATAAAAAAAATGAAATTAAAAGTATAGTTGCTATATAATTATAAAATGTCCGATTTAGTAGTAACTATACTAGCAGCTGGAGAAGGTAAACGTATGAATTCGAATATTCCAAAAGTTCTCCATTTATTTCATAATAAACCTATGCTTGTAAACGTTATTGAAACATCCATGTCTTTACTACCTAAACGTATTATTGTTATTACAGGAAAATATGATGAACTAATAAAAAACACACTTTCAAAATATATAAATATAGAAAATATTCAATTTGTTATTCAAAAACAACCACTAGGAACGGGTGATGCAATTAAAAATTGTTTACCATTATATAACGATAATGAAAAGATATTGATTTTGAATGGTGATATGCCAAACATTACCAAAGAATTATTAAAAAAATTTATAGATCGTAATTATCCATTTGTTGTTTTAGTGGCAAAATTGGCAAATCCAAGTGGTTATGGACGTATAGTTTATAATAATAATATATTTATGGAAATAATCGAAGAAAAAGATTGTACAGAGATACAACGAACAATTAATATTATTAATTCAGGTTTGTATTATATTGATTCCGAATTATTACAACAATACGTTCCAATTATAACAAATAAAAATATGCAAAAAGAATATTATTTGACAGATATTGTAAAATTAGCGAAACAACATATGAATATAAAAACTTTTTTGATAAACGAAAATGAAAATAAATATATACAAGGTGTTAATACACAAGAAGATTTGAGACTATTAGAAATGTTATAATATTGATACTAAAAACAATATAAAATAATATTTATATATCTATAAACATTATTATCATGGACAACATCGACCAACAAAAAAAGTTAGCGCACACAAAAATCGATGAAATTTACGAAAAATACGCCAATAATGAATACATGTTAACCAAGATCGATAATTATATTTGTCAACAATTACCGTCTATAATAGAAAACATGGAACGTCTACACATCGAACGAACAAACCGTATTCGCGAATTATCAACTGAACAAGATAATTTTATTCAGTATTTTTTAAATAATAATCAGTATTTTTATGTATCATCCACAGAACTATTTTTTTACTATGATGGACTTCATTATTATGAAATCAACGAAGATGATATTCTGTATCAGGTTTTATCAACTATTTCAAAAGATCGTAACCTCATGTCTTGGAAACAACGTACAAAAATCAATATTATGAAACGTATAAAAGAAAATTCACTGTTGGCTAGTATTCCAGAATCTGACACTATTCAATTTGTTCTAGACATGCTATGTCCGCTTTTGTTTACAAATCGCACAGAAGCCAAGTATTTTTTGACTATTTTTGGTGATAATATTTTGCGTAAAAATACAAATCTTATACATTTTATTTATCCAAAATCAAAGCAATTTTTACAGACTTTAAATAATATTTGCCAAGCAAGAATCGGTGTTGGATTATCACAAACATTCAAATATAAATATTATGAACACGAATATCAAGATTGTCGTTTAGTGAAAATCAACGAGACTGTTAAAAGTGAATTAGCATGGTCTTCTAATATAACACAATATGCCTTGGATATTATAACGGTTGCATGTCATTATTCTATTCGTTACAAATCATCAGATGAGTATTTGTTGGAATCAAGTAATAATGTTGAACTTTTGAATAGTGTATTTTTCATGAAAGATATACAACCCAATAATTTAATAAAACAGTTTGTTGATGAATTTTTGGATATCAATACAGCATCAGAAAGTCATGAACCAAATATGAATATCAGTTGGAAAAACATGCAGTATTTATGGAAACAGTTTTTAGAAACGAAGAATTTACCATCGATTGTTTTTATGCAAACTCTTAAACAAAATGTCGTCGAACAATTGAAACACTATTACAAAGAAGACCAGGATGTATTCGTTGGCGTTTATAGTAAACATTTACCAGCTATCCAGAAATTTTTATCTTTTTGGAATGAAACCATGGTATATGATGAAACAGAATCCGACCTAGAAATTGAAGAAATTATTATTTTGTTCAAAAAATGGTGTCAATCGAAAAATGAAACATCGTCTCAATTGACTGATAAAAAAATATTGGATTTGATTATGAATTATTATCCAAACGTAGAAGTCGAGCAGGAAAAATATATTTTGAAAACAAGGTCTATTTTATGGGATAAACAAATGGATATTGTAGTGGCATTGGATAAACTAAAAGAGATTATACGGGGGGATGCCAATATTAATAATATGAATTACTCGATTTATGATGCATATTCGTTTTATTGTAAACAAAATAATATGCAAAATGTAAGCAAATCATATTTTGAAAAATATATTATTGATAATTTCAATGAATACATAGTGGATTCAAAGTTTTTATCAAGTCAATGGTTTATGGGTTGATTTGATTGATTTTTATATATAGTTATTTATAAAAATCATATTGTGGTTATATTTTTTCTTATTCTTCGCTTCCGTCTTCTATTTTTTCGTCTTCTTTACAATCAGGTTTATCTGCAGGACAAACCCTTTTTCCACCCTTCATGCTCTTACGATTCTTACGAGTACTTCTCTTGACAAAGCCGAATTTACCCTTCTTGGTGAAATATCCAGCCTTCTCAAGTCTCTTTTCTTTCTTGGCAGTTCTATGTTTCTTAGCAGAAACAATGCGTCCCCATTTGTTCATCATCAAATTTTTTTTTGTAAGTCCACCTGGTGTCTTATAAGCAGTTCCATTATATACTTGAGTACGGGAACCAAATAATTCTTTGTATGATTTACCACTGATATGGTATTTACCATCATTTCCTCTGACTGGTCTTTTCATTTAATATATATATTATATATAAATTATTTATAAATATGTCTAAAGTATTTAATCTAAACGTATCAATAGTATTTTAAAAAATTAATATTAGTTTTTATTGGTTTATTAGAATTATAATGAGGCCATATAGAACCATAAGGATTTACTATTTGAATGTATCTTTTTAAATAGAAAGCCTTATCAGGTGGCATTAAAGGTAATATTCCATTTATTAATTCAGATAAATAATTATTATCTAAATTGATAAATACTCTATTTAAAAAATTATAATATACTTCGTTAGTAACCAACCCGTTAATAAAATTAGTTGTCATATCTTCAATATATAAAACATCGATATTCATATAAATTCCATAAAATTGCATAAATTGTTGTATAAATAAATTAAAACTATTTACAAATAAATTGAAATTGGTGATATTTATGGTATTGCTATTAATATTTTTATAATCTTGAAACCATATATTCATTTGATCAATTAATTCATTATAATCGTTTATATTAATATTAGTATTTATATTTTTTTTTAATACATATTGCTGTGTAAAAATGTTGAAATTATCTAAATTTATATTGATGTTATTATGTAGTAAAATATATTGTTCTATAAATAAATTAGTTTGTTTTACATAATCTATAGGTGCAGCTACCAAACGTGCAGGTCTCGAATTTTTTACAACCTGTGAATATTTCATTCGTGTAGATATACTTGGATCATTACCCGCTGTTACTATTTTGGAATATTTTACTTTATTTTGACAACAATTTAAAATTTTTTTCATTTTTTACTATTATTATAATAGATATAAAAAATTGAATTATAAAATTGACTATTATTAATCATATATATTTACGGTTTTGTATTAAAAATGTCAACTATTGATTCTAAACTCGCTCAACAATATCAACAAAAAACAGATAAGCAACATATTCTAGATAATCCAGATACTTATATTGGTTCTGTAGAAAATGTCGATGCCAACATGTGGGTATATGATGACCTAAGAAATAAAATCGTCCTGCGTGATATCGAATATATTCCAGGTCTTTATAAATTGTTTGATGAAGGTATTGTCAACTGTCGTGACCATGTTGTCCGTATGATTCAATCCAATAGTATAGAAAAAAAATTCGTTACCTATATTGATACTACCATTAGTGATGATGGTGTTATTACTCTTTCCAATGATGGTAATGGTATTGATATCGCTAAACATCCAGAAAATAATCTATGGATTCCTGAAATGATTTTCGGACATCTTCGTACGTCTACTAACTATAACAAAGAAGAAAAAAAGATTGTTGGTGGTAAGAATGGGTTCGGTTTCAAATTGGTTTTGATTTGGTCGGAATATGGTAAAATCGAAACTGTAGATCATATTCGTGGTCTCAAATACGTGCAAGAATTCAAACGTAACTTGGATGAAATTTGTCCACCTGTAATTACCAAAGCAGCTGGTCAAAAGCCATATACTAAAGTAACATTCAAACCTGATTATCGCCGTCTGCATACACAAGGCTTAACACAAGATATGTTGGCACTTTTGAAAAAGCGTGTTTATGATATCGGTGCAGTGACTGATCATTCTATTAAAAAAATCAAAGTTGGTTATAATGGTACTACTGTTCCAGTTAAAAATTTCCAGCAATATATCGATTTGTATATTGGGACAAAGGAACAAGCTAAACGAGTATATGAACAACCGGATGAACGTTGGGAATATGCTGTTGCACTTTCACCTACACATGAATTTATACAAGTATCCTTTGTTAATGGTATTGCAACCAGTAAAGGTGGTAAACATGTTGATTATATTACTGGACAAATTGTGCGTAAATTATGTGACTATATCGAAAAAAAGAAAAAAATAAAGGTGAATTCAACATCCATCAAAGAACAGCTGATTTTGTTTTTACGTTGTGATATTGAAAATCCGGCATTTGATAGTCAGACCAAGGATTTCATGAATACGCCTTCTGCGAAATTCGGCTCTAGTTGTGTAGTGAGTGATTCATTTATAGAAAAAGTAGCAAAAATGGGTGTCATGGATGTCGCCATGTCTTTGACAGAAGCCAAAGAAAACAAACAAGCCAAGAAAACCGATGGATCAAAAACAAAAACTATTCGTGGTATCGCAAATTTCATCGATGCCAATTACAGTGGCACGGTTCAATCCAAAGATTGTATTTTGATTTTATGTGAGGGGTTATCAGCTATGTCTGGCATCGTTTCTGGTCTTTCTAGTAATGACCGTAATACTATTGGTATTTACCCACTAAAGGGAAAACTACTGAATGTTCGTGGAACAGCTGTGAAAAAAATAGCTGAAAACAAGGAAATAACAGATATTAAAAAAATCCTGGGTTTGGAAACAGGTAAACAATATAATACAATCGCGGATGTCAATCAAAATCTCCGTTATGGTAAAATCATGTATATGACAGATCAGGATTTGGATGGCTCCCATATCAAGGGTCTTTGTATTAATTTATTTCATAGTGAATGGGCTAGTTTGATAAAAATTCCTGGGTTTTTATCGTTTATGAATACGCCTATTTTACGTGCTAAAAAAGGACAGCAAGTCAAGTTGTTTTATAATGATGGTGAATATGAAACATGGAAACAAACTTTTGGTCCAGCTGGACCAACTGGTTGGACCATCAAATACTTCAAGGGTCTTGGTACATCTACTTCGGCGGAATTCAAAGAATATTTCGCTAATAAAAAGATAGTCGATTTTGTTTATACTGGTCAAACCAGTGATGATACAATCGATAAAGTCTTTAATAAGGAACGACCAGATGATCGTAAAACATGGTTAGAAAATTATGACAAGAACGCTTATTTGGATACAAATCGTCCAAATGTTCAATATGAAGAATTTATCAATAGAGAGATGATCCATTTCAGTACATATGATTGTGCTCGTTCGATTCCAAATATGGTAGATGGTCTCAAGACATCGCTTCGTAAGATTTTGTTTAGTGCATTCAAACGTAAACTGACAAGTGAAATCAAAGTTGCACAATTTTCAGGGTATGTATCAGAACATTCGGCATATCACCATGGTGAAGCCAGTTTGAATGGTGCTATTGTAACTATGGCGCAGAATTTCGTTGGTTCTAATAATATTAATTTGTTGGAGCCGAATGGACAATTTGGAACCCGCATTCAAGGCGGTGATGATAGTGCATCAGAAAGATATATATTTACTATGTTGAATTCACTTACAAGATATTTATTTCCAGAACCCGATGATGCTATTTTGAGTTATTTGGATGATGATGGTACGGTTGTCGAGCCAGAATATTATGTTCCAATTATTCCATTTGCATTGATCAATGGAATTTCTGGTATTGGAACAGGATTCTCATGTAATATTGCGCCATATAATCCAAAAATAATAATCCAATATTTGAAAAACAAATTATCAAAACAGTCTATCAATACCGAGTTTGTGCCATATTATGAGGGTTTCAAAGGAACCATCCATAAAATCGCCGAGCAAAAATATTTGATCAAAGGTCTCTATGAAAAAATCAGCGATGACAAAATTCGTATTACAGAATTACCAATCGGTACATGGACGATGCCTTATACGTCATTTTTAGAAAGTCTTATGGATGGTAGTTCTGTCGATAAATCGGGTAAGAAAATCCCACCTAGTATCAAGGATTTTACATCGGTTTGTACAGAAGTATCTATCGACTTCACTGTGGTATTCCCAAAAGATAGATTAGCCGAATTGGAAAATTCTAGGGATGCAAATGGTTGTAATGGTGTTGAAAAATTATTGAAACTGTTTACAACTGTCAGTACTACCAATATGCATATGTTTGATTCAAATATCAAACTACATAAATATAATAGTGTGGAGGAAATAATCGAAGATTTTTATAATATTCGATTATCGACTTATCAGAAACGAAAGGACTATTTAGTTGCTGATATGGAAAAGAAACTAGTGAAACTATCGAACCGAGCCAGATATATTCAAGAAACATTGGCAGGTAATATTGACCTTCGTCGTAAAACCGCGGAACAGGTAACCTCGCTTTTGACTGGCATGAAGTTCGATTTATATGATGGTGACTATAAATATTTGGTCAAGATGCCAATGGATTCAGTAACACAAGAAAATGTAGCCAGTATTATGAAAGAAAAGGCGGATACAGAGATGGAATTATCAGAGCTCAAAGGAACAACCTTGGAAAAAATGTGGTCGAATGAGCTCGATGAATTAGAAAAACAATATGATATTTATAAAAAGAAACGCGAACAGATACAAGCAGGTAGTATTGGTGTTGAAAAGAAAAAGCTTGTTGTAAAAAAGAAATAATTTGTAAATATATATTTAGAAATAATATACAATTTTTTTATGTATATTTAGAAATAATATACAATTTTTTTATGTATATATATTATATAATGCCAAAATCGAATAGTCCAAATAAAACTAAACGCAATAATAGTTCTAGTAGATCTAGATCATCATCAAGATCCCCAAATAGATCAAAAACCGAAAAAAAACCAGTAAAAAAATGTAATAAAATGCCTGAGCACCGAATCAAAGCAATAATCAGATTTGAAAAGTTATTAGATTCCACTTTTGATGCAGGTAGAAATCGTAGTCCAGGATACTATGAAAGTTTGGAAAAAAATTTAAAAGAATTTTGTTTTCCAAAAAACTTTGGATATAAACAATGGAATGAAATATCATCCTATAATATAGCATTACGTAGAGCTATATAAATATATTATTTCTATAAATACCATAAACCCTTCTTTTTTATGGCATTTATTTTTATATCTATACCTACCATCCAATTTGCATGGACAAATGCCAATTTTTTGGTTTTGTCTTTTTTTTTATGAAAATTCTTTTTGAACTCACTGAATTCAGTCGATAATTCTATTAGTTCTGGTTTATCAAAATAAATCAACCCATTTGGAAAACGTTCCAAATCAAACATCGTCGTTTTAAACACACCAGGATTATGTAATAAAAAATAATTAACAAAGTGTTGATCCGGTATTTGCCAATTCATACCCTTATATACATAGTCTGTCATGTCCAATGTTTTTTGATTAGAAAAATACAACATACATCCTGTGCAATTTTGTATTTGATGAACATCGTTCTGAAAAACAATATCATATCCCTTTCCAACATATTCTTTGTATATATTATTTAAATTATCGAGAACAACTGTATCCACATCCAAATACCATACAGATTTATACGTTTTTAAACTTTGATTAATAAATTTATATCTTAAAAACGAGAACTGTACAAAATCAGGGTTTCCAAATGTCTTTTGATTCGTAGAAAAATTAGCATCATCAATAAAAGTACATTTAAAACCATGGGATTTTACTATTTCATACGTCAATTTATCGGCAATAAATGCCATATAGTTCTCAATACCTTGATTTTTTAATGATTTTAAATGATTTAATCCAAGTTCTCCAGAACCTTTATCAAAACAACATACAAATAACAAATCTTCGTTTGTATTTATATCAATCGGAATTATTTTTGTAGTTTCTATATTAGATTGTTGAGAACCTGTAAATAATTTATTGAAATTATTCGTTAATTTATCAAAAGTAGACATTTGTATTATTATATTTTTATATTTATATCAATAAAAATATAAATATAAATAGATTTTCATTGTTATTCATATCAAAAAAACAATGTTCTCATTTATACCAAATGAATTGTTTATAACAAAAACAAATGTGGTATACCCGCCATTTAAAAATGGACTTTATATGGAAGAATATTTTTTAAATCATGTTTCTACAAAAAACATACAATTGGATAAACAAGGACGTCGTTATATACCTGCATTATGGACTAATTTTCAAATAGAGCAATGGTTTCCGACACGTCGTGAAGAAATGCAGAGAACCTTGGATAAATGGATATCAGAAAATCCTAGTAAAAATGGTTATTTTATTGTTGTTCAACATGATGATGGACCAATGTTGCGAGTCCCACCCAATACAATTGTATATGGTGCATGTACCGGTAATATTGAACTACCATTGATTTATCAAGATCTCTCAAACAAATTAGAGAACATTCCACCAAAAACATTCAAAAACAAGTCGTTTCTATGTTCTTTTGTTGGAAGTATTACACATAATGTTCGTAAAACTATTATAGATACATATCACAAAAACCCGAAATTCAAGTTCTCGATCAATCATGGTTGGACAAACAATGTTTCTAAGGATAATCAAAAAATATTTATAGATTTTACTGTTAATTCAAAATATGTATTAGCACCACGAGGATATGGAAGATCGAGTTTTCGTTTTTTCGAAATTTTTAAATTAGGATCAATTCCTATTTATGTGTGGGATGATAAAGAATGGTTACCATACAAAAATGTTCTCGATTATGATAAGTTTTGTATTAGTATTCATATAAGTGAAATTGATTTATTAGAAGAACTATTGATGTCTATCAATCAAACTCAATATGAAAAAATGTTGTCGGAATATGAAAAAATAAAACACATGTTTGAACTCGAATATATGTGTGAATATATTTGTGGACCAACAGTCGAACCAAGTCAACACGCATATGTAGGTCTAGGTAAAGGATTTATTGAATCAGATAATGATGTAATCAATATAACATTTTAGAATGTGTATCAAATGGTATTGATGTGTTCTATATCCATACCTGATGTAAAATGTGTAAAATAATTCAGACTAGTAAAATTATTAACATATTGTTGTTTTAAATTATTCGGCAATAAATGGAAATTAGGATAAAAAATTTCACGCCAATAATACCATATTTTATTAAAACGTTCATCTAACCAATAAATCATATCGTTATCTATTAAATAACTTGATAAAAACGATTGATCATCTTGGTGATATTTCATATATTTCGAAATATTTTTTTCATATAAATCTACAAATTTTTCAGCATGATATTTTGGTTGATAAATTACCAAACCACCATTAATATGATCATTATAATTTTTATTTTCACCTGATAATGCATACCAATCTTTACCGGTTCTTTCCCAACCATTTTTTAATTGTATTTGTTCTCTCCATTCGTAATTATTGAAATATTTTCTTTCATTGACGGCTGCTACTTTACCTTGTGGTATTTCATTAAATGGTAGAGGAGGAGCATTACGATTTATAAATATATCTGAATCAATGCTAATAACAAAATCGTAATCCTTGAATTTATTTGGTATTAATAAACGTTGCCAAAAAAATTTTTTTCTATCCATATTGATTTCAAATTTTATAAGTTCATTTAATATAAACAATTCATAATTGTGTTTTTTACAATAATTTACCAAGTTTTTTTTGAATATATTATTAAAATGATGAATATAAGCGTCACCTATAACAAAAACTACGACTGCAACTTTCATTTATCATAATCATATAAATATCTTTATATAATTATGATATTTATAAATATATATATCTATAATCATATAAAAATATTGAACTAATTATAAAAATGTATAAAAACGTCGCATTTATTACTGGAATAACTGGACAAGATGGATCGTATTTGGCAGAATTATTATTAGAAAAAAATTATATAGTACATGGACTTATAAGGAGGTCATCCTCTATTAATACGAATCGAATCGAACATATTTTTTCAAACCCTTGTATGAAATTACATTATGGTGATTTAACTGATAGCAGTTGTCTAGTTTCCATTCTTGCTACTATAAAAAATAAATATCCAGAAATGGAACGTTTAGAAATTTATAATTTAGCAGCACAATCCCACGTAAAAGTATCTTTTGAAATGCCCGAATATACAGCCGATACTGATGCATTTGGTACATTGAAATTATTGGAAGCAATCCGTATTAATAGTCTCGAAAAAATAGCCAGATTTTATCAAGCATCCACTAGTGAATTATATGGTTTGGTACAAGAAATTCCACAGAAAGAAACCACGCCTTTCTATCCACGTTCTCCATATGGAGTAGCAAAATTATATGCATATTGGATAGTAAAAAACTATAGAGAATCATATAATATGCACGCTACGAATGGTATTTTATTCAATCATGAATCCGAACGTAGAGGTCATAATTTTGTAACCAGAAAAATAACATTAGGACTTAATAAAATCTTAAAAGGTGAAACAGATCGTTTAGTAATGGGTAATATAGATTCACAGCGCGACTGGGGGCATGCTACGGACTATGTTGAAGGCATGTGGAGAATTTTACAAAATGATAATCCAGACGATTTTGTATTAGCAACTGGTGAAATGCATAGTGTACGCGAGTTTATTGAAACTGCTTTTAAATTAAAAGGTATTAATATAAAATGGAAGGGCGAAGGTATAAATGAAATCGGATATGATGAAACATCAGGTAAAGAGTATATATTTATTGATGCCAAATATTTTCGTCCAGCAGAAGTTGAATTATTAATAGGCGATGCGAATAAAGCAAAGACAATATTAGGATGGAAACCTAATATTAAATTTGAGGAATTAGTAAAACGAATGGTAAATCAAGATTGTTCATAGATATTGTTAAAAAAATTATATAAATACTTTGATATTGTATGTATATAATGGAATTTGAAAAGCCATCCGAAGTGGGGTATACAATATATTCTAAATCTAGGTGTCCTTTTTGTACAAAAGTCAAAGTTCTTTTAGAAGAAGAGCCGTATACAATAATCGATTGTGATCAATATTTGGTTGATGATACTACAAAACAACAGTTTTTACTATTTATTGAAAATCTTATCGGAAAAGAATACCGTACATTTCCAATGATATTCAAAGACGGTGAATTTATTGGTGGATTTTCTGAAACCAAGGTTTTTTATGATAAAGAACAAGCTTTTACTGGCGGGGTTTAGTTATAAAAAGTGAGTTACACCCAAGGTTTCAATTCCAATTGTTTATATTGACGATCGTGATGACGAGGTATTTCTAAAGGTACGACTAAAGTACTTTGATCTTGACAGTAACGTACGTATCCAACGGCTTCATTATAAACAGTAGGTACAGCATAATCCAATACAAGTTGGTTCAAACGTTCTACTTGCGCAGTTATATCAGTTTCGCGATGTTCTGCATATTGTAAATAAATACTACGCATAATAATCTTCAATGTATCTATATTTTGTGGACCAATGACAAAACGTCCATCTGATTTTTTATATACTCCTGCACGAAGTCCATTTTGTATAATTTGAATATTACCAGCTGAAAAAAATACTTGAGATAATATATTAGTTTCCCATATACCATCAAGAGCTTCGCGATATTCAGTAGTTTTATTTTTTATAGCTAAACGTTCTTGCATTTTAAATTGAACATCTGGACTAGGTTGTTCAATTATATTAACACGTCCATTATATTTATCCATATCTATTATTTTATTAACGTAATTAATGTTATAATCACTCATTATATAAATTTACATAAGAAATAAAACTTAAGAAAAAACGTAAATACTAAATAATATAATATTTAGTAAAATACTTATGTATCCAATATATATATAAATATACAATGGATTTATTTTACATTGTTGTATTGACAATTTTTATTATATTTTTACTAATAGTATTATCTTATTATGGAATTGTTTTACAAAAAAGAATAAAAGATAATAAAGAATATCCACCACAACCGCCTTCAGCGTGTCCAGATTATTGGTCATTGAATGTAAATGGTTCATGTATTATACCAACCTTAAATTCAAAAAATACAGGTAGTATTTATGGAACTAATAATACAATAAATTTGAATACTAATTCAACATACGGTTATATTAATGGTAACATTAATTTCAATGACAATGGTTGGAGTACCGGTGGAACTAATGCATTATGTAATAAAAAAAAATGGGCAAATATGAATAATATTGTTTGGGACGGAGTAACCAATTACAATGGTTGTCAATAAATAATAATATATGCGAAGTTACTCAGGTGGGTAGTATTAGTTTTGAAAAGAAAATATATAAATATATAAATATATTTATATAACTAAAAGAGGATTATTATTAACGGTAATAAGAACCATTATTACGTAATAATAAAAGGGGCAACAAAAAATCAGAAAATCTATTATCATCGTAATAATAATGATAATGATAATAATATCTACTACTCGATCTACTTGAGCTATCACTGCTACTACTCGAACTAGAGCTAGAACTAGAGCTAGAACTATGGTGTCTTCGGTGATGTCTAGGCATCCTTTGAATATATATTAACATATCAAAAAACATTTCTAAAAAAATATAATTTTCCTAAACGAATAAACCTATTATGGTTTGTAAATTACAAATTATAATCACAATATTACTTATTGAATTTTATTACCCTATGAGGTTCTCCAATATTAGAGTCTAATTTTGTTAACTCAACAGGATATTGATAAAGCGAATATTTATGTTGATAATTTTCTGTATATGAATTCAATTCCATAATTTCATATTTAAGATTACGTAAATTACGTGTTTCTGGTTGAATTTCTTTAATTTGAATATGAACTGCTTCTTTTAGTAGCTCTTTATTTTGCGTATTTTCATATTCTTTCAATAATGCGTTTACACGTTCATTTAAATGGAATATTACATCATTCTTTTTTTCAATCAAGTGTTTTTTATCAATACTATGATATAAATCGTTTTTTTTATCGAGTAATTTTTTATAAATACTACTATTTGAATTATATTTTTCTAATTCTTCTTTAAATAACTTAATAGATTCTTGCTCAGTAGTATAATTAAAAAGAGTGTCCAATTTTTGACGAATAATATTATCTTTTAATTCTTCACTGTCCTCACGAAATATTTCTAACATATAATTCAATTGCATATTAGAGTCACCTACATAAATTTGTATATCCAAACCACAAGGTTTTACACTATCTCCACAAATTGCATTATATCTACCATTTTTTTTTGAAAAAACAGTTCCAACAGGACGTTTACATTTAATACAAGGTGGTTTTATAGTAAGTACTTCTCTCTTTGCTTGACGTTTTGTATCAGCCTTTTCAAATACTTTTTTCTTCATGTTATAAATAATGGTTTCATATGTACTTTTTAATTTAAAATATTCATTTAATGCATCTTGCACATTTTTTTGTTTTTCCTTAGGCTCATTATTTTCTAGGATGGCTGCCGCACTGGAATTACGAAATTCGATACTTGGTGTATTTTCCATTTGAAAATCAACAATTCCTTCTGGTAAGTTTTCGATTACAGTAATAGGGTTGTTGGATACTACTAATTTCTCTAGTTTAATGACACCACTTAGATTCAAAAACGATAAATTATTATTACTACAGTTCAATTCCTTTATATTAGGTGGAATGTTCTCAATGGTCGTCAATTTATTATCATTTATTATCAATATTTCTAGATCCATCAATGAACTTAGATCAAATTCCTCCAAATAATTATGTGGTATTTCTATTCTAATCAAATTACTAGGTAATCCGTCTAATGAAACCAATAAATTATCAGGACATTCGAATTCTAATAGTGATTCGGGTAATCCATTTATACTAGTAATTTCACCCTTGGTTAGTACAATTTTTGTAATATTTGTTATGCCATATTCTTTTAAAATACCAAAATCTAAATCTCCATGTAATGCTTCTAAAATAGATATATCACGGGATGCCTTATTGAATTTTTCTAAAAAATCTTTTAAATATGCTTGTGCTGTATTATTTTCTTTTAATATACGTTCTCTTTGTTCTTCAATAATATTCATAATATATATTGTAAATATATATATTATGATGTTGTAAACGGTAAATTTGTAATACCTGTCATTTGTGACTCGTCCATGTTCTTTTTGTCCTCCTTATAAAAGCGTATTTTTGATAAAACATATTCTTGATCCTTGATAAGCTTTTGGTTTCTTTCATAATCTGATAATTTTTGTTTACTAGAATAATACAACCCTAAACCAAATATTACCACTATAAAAACTAAAACGCCTATATTTAAAACATAATAATAAATACTTACACGTTTTGAATGACATTTTTGTAATGTATCATATAAATAATTTTTCACGTTAGGTTCTATCAAATTTATATTATCCATTTTTATAATAATAAAATCGAATATTTTTTTCATACAAATAACGCTAAATATTTATCAAAACCGTTGTAAATATACATTTACAGAAAAATAACAAAGTATGGCTAAAATAATAGAAACCAGCCATATAGGTATAACAGTTTTATTACGATATCCTACTCCAAATTCACGAAATCCACCGTCTTTTGTATACAACAACCCCGGTTTCAAATAATGAATAATAGAAAATATTACTAAAAACATCAATATGGCTATACTTATTTTATTATATCGTACAAATTGTTTAGTTTGTAACATATTATATATTGTTATCTATAAAATCAATATATAATATTTTTAGTTATTTTTACATAGGTTCAATTGATACTAATCTTCTGGGAAATCATCTTCAACTTCATCTCCGTAATAATCACCATCCATAAAACCAGTGCCCATATCTGTAAAATCATAATCATCACGACCTATTCCAGCATCTTCTGTGTTTTGATTTGTTTCATCTAAAGCATTCAATTGATATATATCCAATAATTCTTCGTTTACATTATCTAACATACCGGCGCCACGTGTTTCTTCATCCAATCCTTTCAATAATTCATCGCGTTCTCTATTATATGTTTCTTTATCATATTGGAATAAACCTTTTTGTTGTCCAACATTCCAATGTTCTAAACGATAATTCTTCAACATATCTTCAACACTACGTGCTTCAATACTCAACTTTTTAAGTTTCTTAATAATACCTTGTTTTTCTTTTTCTTTGGATCGTCCAACCTTTTTCAATATTTCATCATATGAAAAATCAGTTGATTTTTTATTCGTTTCTTCGATGTTTAAAAATGCCAATAATAATTTGCAAACACGGGTTTTCAATGCTTCTGGATTATCCATTTGAATACGATATTCTGTAAGTTCATCATCTATTTCAGCTATTTCTTCATTCAAATTAGTCAAATCTGCCTCTAATAAATTGGCTTCATTCATATTTGCAGCTTTTTTTGCTCTACGATTCTCTTTATGTTCTTGAATATCAAGTCTTAATAATTCATCATCTCCACAACATAATATATATTCATAAAGGGCGGATAAAAAACAATATTTATACAATAGCAAAATGGTAGTCTTATTAAACATAGAATAAAATGTTTTAACAACTGGTCCATCTTCACCAGAATACTCACGAACCACTTCTGTATGAACTGGAATATTCTTTACAAATATATTTAAATCATTCAATCGTTCACTTACTTCTTGTAAAAGTCGTACTAAAACAGTGTCTTGGCGAAATTCTTCTAATTCTTCGTAATATTTATTTATAAAAACTTCCACGTCTTGAATATGTTCTTTGGATAAATCCCAGTGTTTTGGTATTCTTTTATAAAAACTATCGTTATTTATAAGCGCATTTGGATATACTTTTGAGAACATTTCAATCGCATTTGTTATATATTGTGTTATTGTATATAACCCTTCATCATAATATGATTTCTTTTCACTCATGGGTTTATCTAATTTCCATTTTTCAACATTGATTAAATATTCATGTAAATTTCTATATTGTGAATCTGAAATATTCAATCCATAATCATCGAAAAATTGCATTATTTTTTTATACAAATCTTGGTTATTATTAATCAAGTAATCGATAAGATCATTCAATTCTTTTGTAGGTGTATCCGGCATAACTAATGGGTTATAATTATCTAATATTTTATACAACAAATTACGTAAAGGTTCATCAATAATCGTAGAATTACTCATATCTAATTTTTCCAAAATATCTTTTAATATGTCAACTTGTGTAAATGGTTGTCGATGGTCGCTTGATACAATATTTTTTTGATTTACTATTTTCATTAATTGATATAAATCATCGATTGTATAACGTTTACCGTTTTTTTTCAAAAATTCTATTTTTTCTTCTAATGACCATGTTGTCAAATAACCTTCTGGTTTCTCATTACAAAATATTTTGAATTCAGTTGGAATAGGTAAATTACGGTCGAAATTACAATAATGAATAACAGCCAAATAGGTATTTTCTTCGAAATGTCCTAATTGTACAGCTGGATATTGTATTCCAGTTTTTCCTGGATGATACAAAAGATCCGCCATCGTCAAATTTTTCACGTATTTCAAAATTTTTTCGATTTGTTTCGATCCACGTATACAAATATCAATATTTTTATCCTCATTTTCAAAATATTGTATTGGATTCGTTTTGTCAATGTTTTCATTACAGCATGCATTTTCTAAAAATGGAACACGTCCTGAAGTTTTCAAAATCGTATCTTTTGTTTTTACTATATCATTGATCGATTCTATAATTCCATATCCAAAGTATATCATTTTACTTTTTAAAACAAAAATCGATTCTGTTTGGTGTTCACTACCTCTATGAATTAAACCATCGAATTCTGACATAAAACTACTACTAATATTATGTAATTTCTTTACTATTTCATAAGGAACAATCGGTGGTAAAAACTGTTTCCATTTTGAAATACTATGTTCATCTGGAGCTATTAACTCGGGATTTAATAATAAATATTCGCGTTTTTTAACATAGAGTTCATCCATTTCAGGACGCGTCATGATATTATTTTCCAAGAGGGTTTTTATACGGGTTGTCAATACTTCTGCTTTATATTTACTGATAGATAACCAAGGATCTTGTGATAATTTCATTTTATTCAAAACACAAGCCAAGTATTGAATACCAGTAATATCTTCTATTCCAGTCATAGGATATCCACTAAATGAACGAACACAATTAGGAAATGTACGTTTTATTTTGAAAGAAGGTATAGCGGTTTGTATGGCTATTAATAAAACACCTGCAATAATTGTGATCATGGTTTCATTACGGTAGTCTTTGTAGGTAGTTTTGAAATATTTGCCTGTTTTTTTGAAGTTTTGTTCCGATTTTTTTTGATATGCTTCTTCAGTGAATATTTCCTTTTCTATTATTATGTTCGAATGTCTCAATATAAATTCACTAATGTTATCGATGGGAACATCGATGTTTTTACAAATAGCACTCATTATATTGTATATGCTCTCGATAGTCTCGCTTTCAAATACTGGTTTTTGCTTCTTGCCTAGGGCTTCCATGACAACAGTTCCTAAGTCTTTTTCTAATATTTCGTTTGTCGTAATTCGATAACCAGTTTGGTCGAATCCTTCTTCGGTACTAAGGTCTATTTTACAAATAACAAAACCACTATATTTATCAACAATTGAATCTCCGTCATCACTAGTAATTCCAACAGTATGTCTAAGTTCCTCTTGTTTATGTCTATAATCACCACCAGAAACAAAAGTCTCTGCCAATTCATGAATACTAATAGGAAATAATTTTGTATTTGTTTCTTTACAATAGAACCAATGAGCATCTTCGTTCAATTGCTCTACCATTGGCTTACGACAAAACTTATCGACAAATCTGCATATATAATGTTGTATTTTTGGGAAGTCATCCTGTCCCATAATCATATCGCGAAGTCTTAGATAAGGCGAATAGATCAAATCATCATTTGAAGTCGACATTTTACCCAATTCATATGCCAAATTATTTGGTTTACTCATTTGTATATCTTTCAATATTTCCATTTTTTTCAACATTTTCAGATGATATTGAATATTATTTTCTAATTCTTTTTCTAGTTCGTCAATAGTTATCTCATATCGTTTATCGAATTCTTGTAACATATTCTTTTTAGTGATTTCTTTGAAACGGCTATTGGCGTCATCAGTGGTTTCACAAACATTATTTTTCTGGTTTTTGAAACAATTTGCACTAATATTACAAAATAGAGTATTGGTATCTAAAAACGCATCCTGATTGATTTCATTATCAGCTACCCATACATCCTTGAGTCTACGATAATAGCTTACTTTTTTACGAATATCAGCTTCAGATTCGATGGCTTCCTTTTCTTTTTCATCTAATTTTGATTCATCCATATCCTTAGGTAAGGTTGGTTTTATTTCCAACATGGCGTAGTCTCCATCACCAATGAGTTTTTTCTTTGCAATCAAAGTGGTGGCCAAGGTTTTCGCAATTTCCCTAGGACAATCATGTTTTTCAACCAAATTTTCGACCAAATAGTCATAAAAGTATTCTGGTAACATTTCTTTTTGTTGTTTTTCGTATTTTTTCAATATATTATATGGGGTATCATCAAAATCTTTATCATAATAAATTTCTTCGGTATTATTGTCACTCTGTAGGGCCTTTATTGAAGTATATTTTTTCGCCAAATATCGACGAGTACAATCGGTTGGTTTGATTTTTTCATTATCAGTCAGATCATCTATATTTGGTCTCGAAAGTGCATCCATCAAATTATTAGGAGTCATCAGTGTTAACATAATAGACGTCAATACGTTTGTATACAAATTAATATTATCCATATCATACATTCGACGTAATATTTCTTGAGAAGTTAATTTGGTGTCCATTTTATCTTTTGATAAAAAACTATAAGTTTGAAAAAATGCATCGGCAAATTCTTTCTTTTCACTTAATAAACGTAAAATAGTGTTTGATTTTGGTGAAACATCATATTTTGTATTTCGCATTAATGCAAATTCATTATAACGTTTTTCATATTTTTTCTTTATTTCTGAAATAAGTTCTCGAACGGTACGATTAATATCAACATATTGTTTATAACTTATATCCGATGGATAAATCATAAATGGCTCTAACTGTTTGACGATGCTGACAAAACTGACTTTGTCTTTTATGTACTTAGTTACAAGCCGAATTAAAAACCGTGTTTTTGGAATAATGGTTTCTAAGAATTTATTATATTTATCATCAACATAAATGTCTTTGTTTAATGCAAACTCTTGAATTCCTTCTAAAAAGTTGATCTTATCTTCTTTTTCCATACGCTCATAATCAAATTCTTTTGAAAGATCTTCGATTACATGAGGTATAATATCGGTGTTTTTCCTTAAAAGACGAAACAGCATAAAAACACTTTGATGTAGCGAAGCCTTTTCCAAAATATTTGTAGTAGGAAGCTCTATATTAGAAAAACGGAAAACTGGTTCAGGCATCATTAAAAATGATTTCACACATATTTTGTCACTTGGTGTCATTTCAACAGTTTTAAAGGATTTTTTACCAGTTTTCGATAATTCTTGTGATAATTTATTAATACCCATGTTATAACGCTGAATTATAAATTTACGTTGTTTTACGTCATCATTGATGACAACACTACTTTTGAAATCTTCCAAATTATCAATAATGGATTCGATATTTGACATAACATTCATAGTAGTCAGACAAGACATTTCGTTTTCAGGGAGTTCGATAGGCGTCATGATATCTTGGATACGATTATACATATTATCATATCGATCATTATCCTTTGATTTAGAAAGAAGAGATTCTAATGCACGTAATTCGCCACCCTGCTTTTCAATAATAGAAATATCGGATGTTTCTAATGCGGCCTTTACATTGTATATTTTACGACGAGTAGAAACCACCGGAACCAACCATTGTAGTTTTTTATCCATTTTCATTAAATGCTCTATAAGTGGTTTATAATATGCACCCATGGTTTTAATATCGTATGCATTTTGATTAGTATCAAACATCGAATACCGTTCTCGAAGCTCTTTGAAACGTTCAATTAAGTTATGTATATTATTGAGAACCATTTTATTACGCTGACTATTTGGAATAGTGGATAATAATTCATCCATCATATCATTTACCTGTGCATCAATACCATATCGTTGTTCATTTTCTGGTACTTCTACAATTTGTGTAATCTTTTCTAATTTTTCACCAAATATAATAGCATTTGCATCAATATACATTTCTTTCAAAACTTCGCGAATATTTGCATCTGGTTTTGCGCCTTCCGGTATATTTATGATGGATTCACCTACCTCAGTGAATTCAATAGATGCTAATTCACTAGTTGGTGTTTCCTCGAACATTTCACCCTCTTCTAATTGTGCTTGGAGCATAGCCAACGATCCAACTTTTGCAAGAGATGCGGGTTTCTTTCGAATATTAATTTTTTCAATAGGAATATCATGCGGAATACCATGATAAGCAAAATCAATATAGAAAGTAATTAATTCAGGGTAATTTATGATTTCTATCATATCTTCTTCTAAATTCGTTATTTCACCACTAATTATACGGGGTATTTCTCCACCAAACTCTATATCAATCCATGTGCCTACTAATAAATTATTCTGTCTAGCATATCCTTTTTCTTCAGAACGATCTAATAATATAATTTGAATAATAGATTCATCGGTGAATGTTCCGTTTGGATTAAAATTCAATTGTATTTTTTTATCATTATCAATATCATTTGCGGTATCGATCAATACCATTTTGTCTGAATCGATATAATCAATTAAAAATGTATTTTCATGAAGTGTTTCGTTGGGTGGTGCAATTATTTCGATAATATCACCTAATTCTAATGTAATCTCTTTTTTATTAAGACTTGGTTTTGTAATTTGTTCAACAATATCTTCAGTTTCACTATTAGTATCATTCTCTTGTTGAGTATTCTCAATAATATTTATTATTTCATTATTATTATCTTTATCCAAATTAGTTGTTTCCATATTATATATATTTTTAATATATAATATATCTAAATTATATTTGCTATCAAATATAATAATATTAACTACATAAAAATTATATTATTAGTATTATATGAATGAATTAATTATTACAGTAACATATAAAGTATACATAGATTCATGTTCAAATAAAATAAAAAAAAAAAATATTAAAAAAACTTATGCTAATTATTTCATTTTACAATATGATAAAACATGTATTTGTTTCAATGATACTGAAAACGGTATGTACCGTTCGGTTGTATTTTCTAATCCAGAAAAAAAAATACTCAGTTTCAGTCCAATTAAATCTATTCCGACATATGTTTTTATTGATAGTTATCCTATAATAAATGATGAAATCGTAATAAAAGAACATATTGAAGGAGTCATGATAAATTTATTTTATGATAATCGCATTAATAAGTGGAAAATTGCAACGAAAGGTGCAATAGGTGGTAATTATGGATTTATCAAGTCCACTACTAAAAATGAAACTTTTTATGATATGTTTCTAGATGCTTTGTGTGCAAGTAAAGATTATACGTTGAATGACTTGAAAATAATAAAAATACTACCAAAAAATTTTTCTTATACGTTTATATTACAACACCCTAACAATATAATCAGTAAACCAGTAAACAGTCCACATTGTTATCTAATAGCTGTATATTCAATAAATAGCACAAAAAACGAAGTAGAATATATCCCATCCACAATATATGAAAATTGGTCGTTTTTTAATGATATAAATGGTATAATAGAATTCCCTAAACAATATTATACTGATCAATACGAATCTATTATAAAAACTGATTATGGAATTGATTATATTATTACAAATATTCGTACAGGAGAACATTGTAAAGTATCATCTTTTTATCGTGACTTATTGAAAAAAACAATTCATATTGATTCATCAATTCAATATCAATATTTTTGTATGAGGCGAATAGGTAAAATAAAAGAATATATTAAAATGTTTCCAAAACATAAAAAAGCATTTTTTGATATTCAAGATGACTATGAATATTTCGTATCAACAATATATGAATTATATTGTAATTGTTATATTTATAAAACTATCAGTATTCATGATATAGAACCAATATATTTTACACATATTTATAAAATACATCATAGTATATATATAGCGAGTCTTTCTAGTGAAAAACAACAGAAAATATATAGAAAAACGGTCCTTAATTATTTTGATAATATGGATCCACGAGAACTCTTATTTATAATGAGTTCTGATAAACGTGAATGATAGATAGTATTTATGGGTATAAATCAATATAAATAGTAGAAAGTTTACTCAAATTTTGAATATATTTAACACAATGAGCCTTATTTGTATCATTCATTTGACTAATAGGTTCTCGAATATTATTTATTGTATTCATAATTTTTTCAGAATTTGATAATTTTTCTAAATCTTTACTATAATCTTTATCAAAAAAGAATGTAATATCTCCATCATCAATTACATCCTTGTATTTCAAATAAACATGTTTATTCCAAGCTTTTATAAGAGCCGTTGGATTAGCTCGTTTGATAATTTCAAACGATGTTTTTGCATTAATTAATTCTTCTCTTTCTGGATATATACTGATTATATCATCCAAAAAATCTATAAAATGTTTATTAAAAGCTCTTATTGTTGTTGATTTATCTAAATTGGAATTCATTATTGATAAAAATAACTATAAATGTTTATATTATTTTATATTTATTTATTAGACTAATCATATATACACAGGTCCTTTGTTAGTTTCGATTTCATTTAAACGTTGTTGTTGTAAAGTTTCAACTGTAACACTATTAGATAGTTTATCAGGACGATAATTATCAGGTGGTGTATTAATCAATTTGATATCATCACTAGCAGAAACATAATTATACATTTGTCTATTTGTGCCCTTTCCTTTTGCACTCAATTCATCCGGGGTCATATTATAAAAAGTATATTGTTCTGACATAATATTTGACCCACCACTTGATCCACCTAAAGTATAACTAATAGGTTCTCCATTATAATTTGTGGCAACCTCGTTTAATTGTTTTATTTGTGGATGTAAATGTTGCATTATTTCGTCACCCATTAACAATCTATAATTCTGTTTGATCAATAAAAGGGCAGGTACACTATGAATATTAGGAGGCATGACTACTTTTGAACCATTCTCTAAAACAATATATTGTTGATTATTTTTGGGATCACGTACACGTTTATCTATACAAACAAAACTGATTTTATTCGAAAGATTCCCTTTTACTAAAGTTTGTACTAAACGTTGACTATGTTTACAATAATTACTATAATATAAAATATCCATTTTGGTTTTATATTATATGTTAAAAATCCGTTTTTTATAGTTTTCCGCGTTTATTTTGCAACACACATAGAATGTAATAAACGGTTTTGGAAATAGAATACAAAGTATCCTAAAGATAAACCAATTATTGAAATATAGTAATCAATTCCCTTTCTCTTTGTAAGTCCATAAAACAGAGCAGGAACTACAAAAAGAACTAGAAGAATAAATCCAAAAATGGATAGAAAATAAAAATAAAGACAATATTCAGGAGGCAGAGGGCCAAATAGATTATCGACTAAACCAGCCATTATAGTATATTTATAGATATTTATTTCAAAACTACTAAATTATTTTAGCATTTCGAATTATATTTATTATTTTGTTTAGAAAAATAGTATTTATCATTAGAATTATCACGATATAAAGATTCCATATGGTATACTGTTGTATTTATTACAGGTAATAAATGTGACTGTGATAATTGTTTAGTAATAAGCTTACATGTTTTATCGATATCATTATAGTCTATATCTATTTTTGAAGCAATTATTGAGTTTCGTAGTTTATTTCTAATTCTTGGCATTTGATTATACAAAAATATATATAAATAATTTTTTATATATTTTTATTAATAATAAATATATAAAAACTATCGCATTAAATGAATTTGTTAAGATATTCACAATGACATAACAAATAACTATTATCGTTTATACCTGTTAATAGTCTGTTTTGATATCTAACAGTTTGAATAAATCATTTGTTCTTTCTAGTATTTCGACTATTTCGAAATTTTCATATTGGTCCAATTCTCTTGTTATTTTATGACACGATTCTTTATATTGTTCTTTTTTATTAGAGAAAGGTTTATCTTTGATAGAACGATTACCTTTATGTCCATTTTTACTATTTTTTGATTCAAGAATAGTTAAATTACCTAACTTGTATATTATATTGGGTGATGATAAACTATTTTTTTTATTTTCTGGATATATATGTTCTAAATCATGTTCTAAATTAGGATAATAGTCATCAGTTGTTTTAGTCGTTTCTAAAAAATACAATAACATTTTTGCGAGTGTTCCTGATGAATGTTTCCATTCTTTAATAACATTATTTTTTATATAATTTTCTTTATTTATTGAAATATCTTTATGTTTTTGTAATATTTTTGAAAATGATTCATAATAATTAATATTATTATTTATAATATATGAATTTGTTAAATCTATGAATTCATTTGAATAACAAAGATTATTAAATATTCTATTTTTTGTATTTATATTACGATATAACCATTTAGTTATTAATTCCAATATATCCTTATTTATTTTTTTACTAAAATAAAAAATAGGTAGTATAAAAAACATATACCCTTCCCAACTAATACAACATCTTTTTGTATGTAAAATCAATCTTCCATATCTATCATTTTTAATAATTTCCATAATATCTAATAATTTTTCAACAATTCCAAAATATATTTGAATTTCATTATATGTATCTTTTTTATCTGGTTTTATTAATTTTTTAAATAGCACTTCTTGTTCACATATTCTTGAAATTTTTTTATCATAAATTTGTATTGCACAATTGAAAATTTTTTGTCCATATTCAGAATATATCGTATTACTTTTTAATTTCAATTCATTCCACTTATCATATATTTCATATTTTTTATCATTTGAGATATTTGATAATAATGAATTCTTAATAACATCTAATGTGCTTACTGGTTTACCACGATTGTTTTCCCATTCAAAAATTTTAGAAACGTATCCCAAATCATCACATTCATATACATTAAGGTCAATATTATTGAGAATAAATTGATAAAATTCTTTTAATTTTTTTATATTTTTAAATTTATTATATATTATTCTACAAATAAATTCATATGATTTATAAATTTTTGTATCCTTACTTTTTATTTTACTATCATCATATTGATGACATGTTGTTAGATGTCTTACAAAATCAACTTCTCGGTCTACTTTCGCCTTATTGTTAATTTTTTTATTGCAAATATTACATATGTAACATTTTATATTATTATTTATATTATTATCATCAGATGCATCATCTTCATAATCGATTGCATTTATATGGTCATCTTCATGTTCATGTTCATCGTCATCGTCATCGTCATCGTCATCTTCAATTATTTCATTTTCTTTTTCAAAATTAATAAGTGGAATATATGTATTAAATATTTCACACAATGCTTCATTATCATATGGATTGATACAATGAATTTTTGGAATAACTTCAAAATCTTTAAATTTGGCGTTGTCTTGAAATTCTTTGATTCTATCTGTAATATCTACCATGCTATCGATATCTTCTTTTAATAAATTTATTATACTATTACTGAAATTAATTGCTTTATTTTTGTCTTCATCTGAATTGCAAAGTATTTTATTACTTGTACTCACAATTGAAATTGCTTTTAATATTAAAATTATTGTAATTAATCGTTGTTGTCCATCCCAAACCTCCTTTCCATCGTTGTTTCCAGTGTAATAAATAATTGACCCCATTTTTTCATAAAAATTTGTATTTTCAAATATATCAAATAAATCATTTAAAAATTTTATAATTTGTGGTTCATTATCCCAATCATAATTCCGTTGATTCATAGGTATCATATTTAAATTTGATAATATTGATTTCCAATATGTTTGGGTAGTATGATATGGTTTAATTCTTGCAGTCATTTTATTATATTATATATAAATATCTCTATATAGATTTTTATTATATATTTAATTACATACTTAAACATTTGTATCTTTCTCATAAGAGAACATTTCACACATTTTCGCGTAAAATGGCATAAATATTTAGGTATATTCATAGTAGATAATGTTCAAAAATTGGTTTACACCGAACGTCGCAATAAAAATCGGATTTGAAGATATTAAATTTGCAATACAGAACCCCGATAAATATATACTGATTAATACATTGGGAATAAATGAACAATCCTGTCTAATTAAAAATACGGTACCGTTTGATTTGGAAGAAAAGATGGTGAATGATTTATTGGATAATTTTGAGTTTAATTCGAGAACCTTCTTGATTTATGGTAAAAATACGTCGGATTCTAGCGTAGATACTAAATACAATCAATTACGTGGATTAGGATTCAGTAATATTTATATATACTCGATAAATGGAAAGTAAATTATGGCAACACATAAAATATAAACCAAGACAAATAGATGAAAAATTTTATTGAAATTTTTATTAGATAATTTCCAAAAATATCAAGAAATTATAAGAAAAAATAGACTAAAATAAAACATTAATGATAGGAGATATAAATATAAACAATATATATATTTATATCAATGGATAGTTCTACTGTATGGAAAATAATCAATAAATATTTTGAAGATAATCCACAAGCTTTAGTAACACATCATGTCGAATCCTATAATGATTTCTTCAAGAATGGCATTTTTCAAATATTCAAAGAAAAAAACCCTATTAAAATTTCCAGTCGTTTTGATAAAAATATCAACGACTATCGTTCTCAGTGCATAATGTATTTTGGTGGAAAAGATGGATCTAAGATCTACTTTGGTAAACCTGTTATTTATGATGATAAAGACAATTCCCATTATATGTTTCCAAACGAAGCACGTCTTCGTAATATGACTTATGGTATGACTATTCATTATGATATTGAAATTGAATTTATAACCATACTAGAGGATGGTGAAATGCCGAATATAATTGGTATTGAGGAGGTTGATGAGTTTACAGGTGGTGATGATGATGATGAACAAGAAGGTGGTGCTACCGAACAACCAAAACGAAAGGGTCGTAAGAAACGTATTCCTGTCAATATGACGCCCGCTGAAACAGCTATTTTCCGCGAAGCTACTGCTAAATCAATGATTACACCAAATACTCAAAAAGAAACCATGGTTCTCGAAAAAATATTTTTAGGAAAATTTCCTATTATGATTCAATCTAATTATTGTGTTTTATCAGGATTACCACGAGAAATACGTCATACTATGGGTGAATGTTCGAACGATATTGGTGGTTATTTTATAATTGACGGTAAAGAGAAAACCGTTGTTTCTCAAGAGAAATTCGGCGATAATATGCTTTATATCAAGGAATCCGGCGATGAAAAATATCTATATTCAGCCGAAATACGATCTGTAAGTGAAAATGTATCGAAACCTATCCGTAATCTTTCAGTTAAAATCATTGCGCCAACACCGTCTTATACTTATAAAAATATCGTTGTCAATATTCCAAATGTTAGAAAACCTGTTCCACTATTTATTGTGTTTCGTGCTCTTGGTATTATTTCTGATAAACAAATCATAACGATGTGTCTTCTCGACCTAGAAAAACATGAAAATATGGTTGATCTATTTATTCCATCGGTTCATGACGCGGGTGGTATAATGACCCAATTGAATGCTCTTAAATACATTGCTACACTTACAAAGGGTAAAACAGTATCACAATCTTTATATATTCTCAGTGATTATTTCTTACCACATGTAGGTGAAGTAAATTTTATACAAAAAGCTTATTATCTGGGTTATATTGTTTTTAGATTATTATCGGTTTATACTGGTATTGAACTACCCACCGATCGTGATAATTTCAAATTTAAACGCATTGAATTAGTAGGTTCTCTTATGTATGATTTATTTCGTGAACATTATACATTACAACAACGTCAAATTGAATTAGGGTTTGAAGAAAAACTCTATTATAATCAAAACATCTATGAGAACAATTTGAAAGGTCTTATTGAACAAAATTATAAAGAGATATTTATGGAACGCACCGTAGAAACCGGATTTAAAAAAGCATTCAAGGGTAATTGGGGTGCTACTGCTCATACAAAGCGTATTGGCATCATCCAAGATTTGAATCGCCTTTCTTTTAATTCAGCACTGAGTCATCTACGTAAAACGAATTTACCACTAGATGCAAGTGTAAAATTAGTAGGTCCTAGAGTACTTCATAGTACACAATGGGGTCTATTTGATCCTATTGATACACCAGATGGTGGAAATATTGGTTTACATAAAAATCTCGCTATTTCGGCTTATGTTACACAAGGTTATTCTAGAGAACCAATCATTCATTGGTTACGTGAAAAAGCTCGTATGAAGTTATTAGAAGAATGTAGTCCTGAAGTTCTAGCCACTATGACAAAAGTCATTGTAAACGGTCTTTGGGCAGGTTCTATCAACGAGCCTATCGAAATTGTAGAAAAAGTGAAATTATATCGTCGTAATGGACTATTCCCTATTTATACCAGTATTACATTTGATATTAAACAAAATACGGTTTTTATTTATACTGATGCTGGACGTATTTGTAGACCTATTTTTTATCGCGATGTTGAAACTGGCAAAATGTCATTTGAAAAGGAGAACATAAAAAAACATTTAGAAGACAACGAATTCACATGGGCACAATTAGTGGCCGGTTTCAATAAAAAGAAAGATCCAAATTTTAATACTAATAGTTATAAAATATATGAATTACCGGAATTATATGAAAACATGGATTCAGAATCAAATCCTGCTCGTTTAAGAAAATTCTTAGAAGAAAAAGCCATTTTGGATTATGTTGATACAAATGAGACAGAGGATGCACTGATAGCATTGAATACAACTGAACTAAAAACGAAAGAATCACGACATACTCATTTAGAAATCCATGAATCACTCGTTTTTGGTATGATGTGTAACCTGATTAGTTTTCCAGAAAATAATCCAGCAACACGTAATTCATTTTCATGTGGACAAAGTAAACAAGCTTGTTCTATTTATCATACAAATCATCAGGTACGTATGGATAAAACCGCTGTTGTTTTACAATCAAGTCAAAACCCGCTTGTAAAAACGCGTTATTTGGAACATATCAATCATGAAGGTAATCCTTATGGTGAAAACGCGATCGTAGCAATTATGTGTTATACAGGTTATAATGTAGAAGATGCTGTATTGATCAATGAAGGTGCATTGAAACGTGGTATGTTTAGAACAACTTATTATACAACTTATGAGAGTCATGAAGAAAAAAGCAAGGGTGGTGATGTCGTTACACAAAAAACATTCACGAATATTGAGAACTCCACAAATATAGTAGGAACAAAATCTGGTTATGATTATAGTAAATTAGATAAACATGGTCTTATCAAGGAAAATACAGAAGTTGATGATAAAACTGTTTTGATTGGGTTGACCGTTAATAGCAGTGAGAACCAAACAATGAAAATAGATATGTCGAAAACCCCAAAGAAGGGGCAATTGGGCGTAGTAGATAAATCATTTATTACGGATGGTGATGAAGGAGGACGTATTGCGAAAATCCGTGTTCGTGAAGTAAGAGAACCTAATATTGGAGATAAAATGGCCTCGAGAAATGGGCAAAAAGGGACCGTCGGGTTGGTAATTCCAGAATGTGACATGCCATTTACAAAAGATGGACTAAGACCAGATATTATTATCAATCCACATGCCATACCTACTCGTATGACTATTGGTCAATTAGTTGAAACTATTACTGGTAAAGCAGCTGCTGTATATGGTGGTTTTAGTGATTGTACTGCATTTATTAATAATGGCTCTAAAATAGGTGTTTTTGGTGAAATGTTAGTAAAAGAAGGTTATCATTCGAGTGGTAATGAAATATTATATAATGGAATGAATGGAGAACAAATCGATTCGGAGATATTTATTGGACCTAATTATTATATGCGTTTGAAGCATATGGTAAAAGATAAAATAAATTATCGTGCATCCGGTCCACGTACAGCACTTACAAAACAACCCGTAAGTGGACGAGCTAATGATGGTGGTCTTCGTATAGGTGAAATGGAACGTGATGCCGTTATATCCCATGGTATAGCTGAATTTTTACGAGAATCAATGATGGAAAGAGGTGATAATTATCAAATTGCGGTATGTAATAATACTGGCATGTTAGCTATTTATAATCCATCGAAAAATCTATTTATGAGTCCTATGGCAGATGGACCTGTCAAATTTGTCTCTTCCTTGGATGGTAAAGATATGAATATAGAAAAAGTCACGAAATTTGGACGTAATTTTAGTGTGGTAAATGTGCCTTATTCATTTAAGTTATTATTACAAGAATTGAATACATGTAATGTCCAAATGAGAATAATTACCGAAGATAATATTGAACAATTGGAGAACTTGACATTTTCTAAAAATATCAATCTTTTATTACATGATATGGATATTACTCCACAAAATATTGTAAATCAAATTAAAAGAGGAATAATGAATACTAAATCGGATATTAAAACACCACAACAACCTATTGGACCTATAAATCAAGAATCTCCTGATTTTCCAGATACGTCACCAGCATATCAAGAATCGCCTGATTATCCAAATGTATCACCTGCATATGAACCAAAAGAAGATGAATTAACGGATATTATCAAAAAATCAGCTTCATCACCGCCTTATAACCCATTTGTATCTGAGTCGCCGCCATTTAATCCTACAACGCCTGACTTTCCTCCTCCAGTAAATGAATTTAATCCAAGAACACCAGATTTCCCACCACCAGATAGTTTCGAGAACTTATCACAACAAGCAAATGAATATTCAATAGGTGAGGATGTATATTATCGAGAAGATCCACCTATTTATGATCAAATGGGTAATCCTTTACCTCCTAGATTATGGAAAATTAAAAATATAGGTGATAAATTCATTACTATTGTTACTAATCCTATTAATAGCACCGATACTAGAGAAACACAAGAAATCGTGAACGCTATGCAAATATATAAAGCCAATGATTATTCATCATCACGGTTAGAACAACCTATACAGTCTATTACTGGTTATCAAGGAGAACAATATAATATGGCAGGTGGAGCAAAGTCGAATCCAATGAATGTACCACAACTTAGTAACCCAGCCATTCATTTTGCGCCTGTCTTCAAAATATTGAATGGGTCAACTGATTTTTCAGCAGACCCTGTGCAAAATGTAGATCCAATTTCACAAATTGGAGAACAATTACAAACAACTGGGTTAATAAATACAGCACCGCCAATTCAAATAAAAAAATCTTCAGATGAACCTGCCAAAATAGATTTTGATAAATTGGTTATAAAAAAAGTATAAAATTATTTAGGATATATATTGTAAAAAATATTTATGTACAATATATATAATGCCTACTAAAAGTAAAACCAATAGAAAAACTAGAAATAATAGAAAAACTCGTAAAATGAAAGGAGGTTATTGGTGTATTTTTGAAAATAGAGAAAATACAGATTGCAGTAACAACCCAATAAAAGGTATAGAAATGTCTAGATATTATTATTATTATTTATACAAAGATAGTTCTGGAGAACTAACATTATTTGCTTACAGACCTCATGCATTTAAACATTTAGATGATTTTTCTACGAATGACGGTCTTTCTTCGTCTCCTATACCTATACCTTTTAATACAATTGCAACAACATTTGGCAATAGAAAAAAAATTATATTCAAAAAAGATCCAACAACCCGTCCTTACAATTTACAAGATTTTATAGATTTATTGAATGAAATTTTTCAACATTTAGATTTATCATATTCAAAACTATTGAAAACCAGATATTTTAAACCAAGAAATTCTAAAGATAATAATACGTCAATTATTGAAAATAATATAAATAACATAAATGTTATTTATGAAATTTTATGGCAAAAAAAATACATTCCAAGAATAACACCTCAACAAATTGTAGAACAATTAGTAAATTATAATATTGGTTACAATAATGTAACTACTTGTATACAAATTGTAAGTATTAGAAAATTAACAAAAAACAATAGTTATCCAATAAACTACGTTGCAAAACCGTTAATTGAATTACAAGCAGGAGAAACCCCAATGAAATGGCATCAATATGAGAGATGGTTTAATTATACAAATAATTATGCAATTCCCAAAGATTCTAATAATAATAATAATAATAATAATAATAATATTACTGAAGATAAAGATGAATCTATTCCTAATAATAAACAACAATTAGCGATTAATACCAGGAGATCGTTAGACAGATTAACAATATCTAGAAGAAGAAGACTACAAGAACAAGAGAGACTTGAACAAGAAAGACTTGAACAAGAAAGACTTGAACGAGAAACACCAAATAATTCAAATTTAAACCATAACGCAACAGTATTTGTACCACAAACACTAAATAATTTAAATTTAAACTATAACGCAGAAGAATTTGTACCAGGAACAATGAATATACCATAAATAAATAATTACACCTTTGCACATTTGAAATGCCCATTTATGGGAAAGTTTAAAGTGACAAAGATGATACCGATTGTGTATTTGTAATGCGCAAAGGTGTAAAAACTATTTATCTATGTTTCCTTGTTTTGTTTTTTTTCAAACCTCTACCAAATATTGGATTGATTTTTTCTTTTATCGGTGAAACAATGTGTACTTGTTTTCCTTGAATATATGGTATTCTTCCAATTGTTTTATTAATATATTTCCTAAAATTAGTTAATTTGATAGAATTTCTAACATTGGTTACAAATCCAGTTATAGGTTTTACTATTTTTTTTATTGCTTTTCTTCTTGTTCCAGGTTTGGTTCTAATACTTAAATTTTTTTCGGAATCAAGTGAATCAGACATATATATATACTAATAATATTATTTTAATTTTGTGCATTACCATTTGATTTTTGAGTTATACAACATAAACAATTTTTCAAACTTAAACACATATTTCTAGAAGTAGATACTCCACATATAGAACATGGGTGATTAATCGCATAATATAAATTTGTAATTAAATTATTCGTATTGGAATATTGATTTTCATTATTTTCTTCTAAATCTTCGAATTCATCTGTATAAATACGATTATAAATAGTAATGGCATTTCCAGATAAAACATTGGATTGATATTCATTATATATGCGATTCAAGATCTTATCTATACTTTCCATATCCGCATCTTTTTCTTTTTCATATACTTGTATTTCTTTGTATATTTCAACACTCAATTTATAATATTTCTTGTAAGAATCCAAACGTAAATCCAATAAGAAAAAGAGAACTACACGAAAAAGAAAATAATATATATAAAATATTTTATGAATATTTGTAGAACCATTAACATCTCTATTCCAATAACCACAACCGTTTTTACAACAAATTAGTCCATGGACGATAATGCTTTCAGTTCTGTATCGGTTTGGGTTTTCTCTGAATATCGTCTTTTTACAAATATACCTATTTCGCTCAGAGAAAACATTTTTATTATTTTTATCAATAATTCGTTATTTATTATATTATTATAATATTGATACACAAAAAATTGAATATAACAAATCAAAAAAATATAAAACTAAAATCGATTTATAAATATATAATGTCAAACAATAACCGCATTCTAAGTATTTTCAAATCCAGAAATACAATTCTTGAATTATTAGAGGATCAATTTTATAATACAAAAGAATATGAAGGGTTTAGTATTAATGAAATTGATGCAATGGTTTCAAATAACCAATTAGACATGCTAATATCAAATGATAAAATTCAAAAAAAAGCATATATAAAATATTATTTGAATGCAAAACAAATAAGGCCAACAGTTTTAGATGAAATTATAGAAGATTTATTTGTTATTGAAAATGTATTAACAAAAAATGACACTCTTATCATAATCATAGAAGATGAACCAAATGATACTATTTTGACTAAACTCAGATATTTATACGACAACGAAGGATATTTTGTAATAATTCATAATATTAAACGTTTACAATTCAATATTTTAAATCATAAATTGGTTCCATCTGGATTTATTTTAGACGAAAATGAAATTGAAGAAATGAAAAAAAAATATAATATCAAGGATTTAAAACAATTACCAGAAATATCAAGGTTTGATCCTCAAGCATTAGCACTATGCATTCGACCAGGTCAAGTTTGTATGTTTAATCGTGAAAGTGTAACAGCATTGTTTTATGATTATTATCGACTTTGTGTATAAAATATCTTATAATAATATAAAATGGATAATACAATAACTACTGGATATAAACCTAATACAGTATTAGTTGGTTATAATCCGAATGATTTTTTTTATTCAAATGCAACTTCATTAGGAAATATGCCGACTGATAATAGTTGTAATGAATTGAAACCATACGATGATAGTTGGAATAATGATAAATGTAAACCAGATAAGTTTCCAAATAATAGTATTAATTGTATCAATATAGAACTTTGTAAAAATAAAGATTATGCAAACAAATTAATGAATATAAATAAAGGAAATGCCAATTCAGATGAAAAATATTATAATGTAAAGGAACAATATGATATATTATTTATGAATAGTATTAATTTAGGAATTGGTTGTGTTTTCTTATTTTGGTTTATATTTAAAAATAGATAATTTAGTAATCTATTTATATCATAATAATATAGATAGATTTTGAATATGGAAGGTTTTAAAAAATTTTCTTCAGAAACAGAAAGATTGAAAATATCACTAGATAGCGTTAATATACGTATATTAAACGATATTAAAATAATACAAAATAATGATAAATCTAAAATTAATGTAATTAATATAAAAAATAATATTGATTATTATAATACTAATATATTCGGTTTAAAATCTTCTATAAATAAATTGAATTCAAATGATATTAATAACTATTATAATGTTGTAAATAGTAATTTAAATATTTTAAAAACTATATATTTTAATTTACAGAATAATATTATTTCTAAACCTATTTTACCTACTATATCTACAGCTACAGCTACAGTTACAGCTACAGCTACAGCTACAGCTAATATACCAAATACTATTCCAACAAACAAAATAGTATATAAAAATAAAAATATGATTACTTCGAATGATATATCAAAACTTTGTAATACAATAGAAGGATTTAATTTAAGTGAAGAACAATTTACTGATTATATTTCTTCTTATAATATAAATATGCCAATTATCGAAGGATTAAATGATAAATTAAATGATGATGATATGACTAATATAACAACTCTCATGACCAAAGAGAAAGAATTACTCGATCGATTAGCCGATTTCAATAAAAAATATGAACGATATATACATTGTAATGATAGCAATGTTAATAGTGATTGTGAATTGGGAAATTATCCTAATTCTAAAGAATTAATTGATAAAATGGATACTATTAATGGAATTATTGATAAAATGAAAGGTAAAACAATATCACAAACTACAGATTATCATGATAGTATAGTTAGGGACTATGATAATGTTACTAAATTACGTAATGATTTAGATATTAAATTAAAACAATTATATGATCCAGAAAACTCAAAAATTGTTGATTTCAAATATTCATATGATTCTACTATATATTCAGGTATATTAATTTCTGCTTTAGCAACTTCTCTATTATATTATATTTTTACTGAATTATAAAATTTCTCAAAATATATTAATTATAAATGGACATTATAAAAGTTATTCCAATTCCAAATAAAAATTTTAAATCAAATAGTATTGAAGTTACCGAAGAGATCAAAGATAATAAATTTGATTATAAACATACAGGTAAATACAATATTAAAGCTTCATCATATACAGATATATATCTTCCATATAATGCTTTCAATAAATTGTCTAATAAATACTGGCAATGTGGTACTAAAAATAAACCATTTTATTCTCCAGAAAATTGTAATTCAATTACATATTCATTTGATCCATACAGAAATTCTATAACTGATAACTCTGCTTACCAAGGTGGTAAAACAAAAATTACAACAGATGTAGGATTTCTAAATAAACCAAATGAAAAAAATGAAATATACGGTGAATGGATACAAATATACATACCAAATGCTGAGAAGTTATATTTACATAGTTATAGTATTTTAACCCCTATTCCAATAAACGAAAAATCAAAAAAAATTTTTACATTTCCTACAAAATTTATGGTTGTTGGTTCAAACGATGAACAGAATTGGGAATATATTGATTTACAATACATTACTACTTATAAAGATACAACATTACAAACTCCAATAATATTCAATGTAAATTCTAGTTATTCTTATTCTTATTATAGGTTGATAATTATGGAAATGCCACCAAAAAATAGTATTGTTAGAATAAACCAATGGGCGCTCAATTTTTCACCATATTTATCAATGAATATAGACGCATTTACGAATATGAATTACACAAACTTTAATACATCTAATCCATTAGAAATAGAAAAACATAATAATTCTTTTAATGAAACAGAATATCTCGATAATACAAATTATAATGATATTTTACAAATAATTTGTACATCCATTTTAGCAATATCAATATTGTTTTATTATAAAAAACTATTAAAATAGATATTTTTATTATATATATTATTTATATAATAAATGAATAATTTTTATAAAAATACAGATTATGAAAATAATAATAAAAATTTATTGAAAAGTATTAAAAGGCTCGCAAGTGATTATGGTTTTACTTATTTTGTTCCTAATACTATAAATGTATATGATTTAAATAAATGTTATTCTAAAGATTCGTCTAATAATATTATTATGAACAATATTAGTAATTATCAAAAAAATAGTCAAGCTGTATACCATACTAATGATAGTTGTAAATTAAATGCTACTATTTTACATAGTAAACAAAAATTGGATGAAAAATATAAAATTAATGATATAATAAAAAATAATGGGTCAAAACAAGGATTATCTTTTAAAATAATCGATGGGTTTTACAACGGAAATTCTAAATATTTTTTAAATGATAATAAAAAATATAATAATATAGCCGTTAAATTTGATAATTTACAAAATGCAACAAATAATATAATTAATACAATTACGACAGCATATTCAATTGAATGGTATGGTTATTTTAAACCTAATGTTACCGGTAATTGGACGTTTAAATTAACAACAGACCGTATTGGTCTATTATGGTTAGGAGACATTGCTATTAATGATTATGAAAATATAAATGCCGCAATCAATACTAAAGGTTCAAATACTATTTCATTGAAATTAAATGTAAATAAACACTACCCTATACGTATTCAATATGGAAATGAATCATTAACACAAAATAATAAATTTTCATTATCGATAACTAGTCCTACAAATTATGATGGTATAGATCTATTATGTTCATTATATAATTCAGATGGATCTTTATTTGAAAAACAATTAATGTATTATTCTTTAAATGAAATAAGTCCTGATTTAACTTTAAAGGGTTTATTTAACTGTTATGTAACTGACCCTAATAATGATCCAAATTCAATTAAACAACCATCAAATGATGTTACATTATGTGATGGTATTTATAATGATAAAAAAAATGATGAAGATATACATTATAATAAAAAAAATAATAAAAATATATATTTATATCGTATAGATGGAGATCCAAAAATGAATAAATTATTTATGACTAACAATATTGAAAACGAAAAAAGTCTATTACCTGTATCATCTAATGATACTATTTTAATAAATAATTATACTGAATATAATGATTATCATCCTTTAGAAACCGATTTTACAAAAAGTGTAAAATTGAATCAAAAAGACTGTAAAAATAAATGTAATAATAATCCTAATTGTAAATATTTTTATTCTTATTTTAAAAATAATACTAATTACTGTATTACAAAAAATGATGATAATTTTCCAAATCAACTAATTCCAAACCAACCAAATGATAACATTTCAATTTCAAGATTATACATAAGAAATGTAACACCTAAGTTATCAGATACTGATGAAAGATATAAATTAAACACAACAAATACTAATAATTATAAATCTTATTATGATTATGAATTATTAGTAGATAAAGAATTAATCATACCAGATAAACATAACATTGGATACAATGGGTTCAATACCAAAACACAAAACCAATATAAAAAAAATTGGGAATATTTGAATGGTAATGGAATAACTAAAGAAAATTTTGATAATCATGGATATACAGATTCATATAATGTTGTAAATGTATCAGCAAATACTGGCGGTAATTCAAATATTCCAGATAGTATTATTAATAAACAAATTAATCCTTTAATAGAAATATCTAAAGACTATAATACACTACAACAAAAAGTCAATGATAATTATTATGATATTAGTAATTCAATATTCAAAATAAGAAATAATAATAAAACTGGTATAAGAGATATATTATTGAATGATCCAGATAATATATATGACTATAGTGGAAATTTGTTTAATTATAATACTAAAAAACCAAAAAAAGAAGATGCATTGAAAGAAGATGTTAATATAATGATTTTAGAACAAAATAATCTATTGATGTTAGGAACTATAACTATTGCTGCTTTATTGATCGGTGCTGTATATTTTGGCAAATAATAGTAAAATTTATATATATATATATTTATATATATAAATGACAACACCATTTTTTGATCTATCAGGTGCATTTTATGCACAAAAAAATCATTTATTAGATTTACAAAAAAGTGATTTAAATAGTAGTAATATGACATCAAAATTAAATGAAATATCTAGTAATTTAAATACTTTATATAGTCAATATAGCAATTCGCATGGAACAACTAATGTAGTTTTAACTAATCAAACAGATATGAAAGAAATAGTAGATACAGAATTAGATAGACTTAATAAAAAAAAGACGAATGTCGATACGGCTTTAGAAGGTCAAAAAAGAATGGTACAATTAAATGAAAGTTATCGTCAAAAATATTTATATTACACTAGAGTTTTAGTTGTATTTATTATTTTTCTTTTTTTGTATATTATTGTTAATTTAGCTAGTAAATATTTAACAAATGTTCCTGAAACAGTATTTGATATTATTTATTTTTTTCTAGCAACGTCATTTATATTTGTTTTATATTTTTATTATTTAGACTATTCTAATAGAGATAATATTGATTTCAATAAACTTAAATACGGTCCACCAAATATACCTCCATCTGCAAAACAAATACAAGAACAACAGATAAATTCATTAAAATCAGGTGATTTATTAGGATCTATAAACGTAACTGGATGTATAGGAGATAAATGTTGTAGTAATGGAACTAAATGGGATTCTGGGAATGCAATATGTATTAGAGACGGGTTTACCATTATGAACAATAATTGTGTAAAGGGTGTATCATCTAATTATGCAACTGAAATAAGTGAATATACATTTTTAAATTAATGAATATATTTTATTAAAAATACATTCATAATAAAATATATTCATAATATAACTATTATTTATTTATATTATGGGATTTTTTAGTTTTGTAAAAAAATCTGCATCTAAACAAGCAAATGATGCAAGTGAAAATACTAGAATTTTCGCTATTAAAAAAGATCTTTCTAGATATGAGAGTGATAATTCAAAATTAAAATCAGATATAAATAAATTAAATAATAATATTAGATACGTAGAAAATACAAAAAGACCTATTGTAAGAGGTTTAAATCGAGATATAAATTATTACACTTATGAAATAGATAGGAATTATGATAAATTTTTAAAAATGAAACAAAATGTATTTGACACTAATTTACGTATGTCAACTAATTTACGTATGTCAGAATTATCCAAATACAATGATGAATTACAAAAAGATACTTTGAATTTTAAATTAGTCGATATAAATACAAAAAAAAATATTTATAATTTAATAAAATCAGAGAACAAATTAATCGAAAAAAATAATTTAGAATTAATTAAAAACATAGATAAAAATAATCAAAAATATACATATTCATTAGAACAATATAATGAAATTGAAAACATTAATACTTTATTTTTCATACTTTTCTATTTTTTATTTCTTATTTTTTTATTTATAATTATTTTTAAAACAAACTATTCTGTCTTATTTAAAATTATTTTTTGTTTAATAATGTTACTATACCCATATATTATTTCTATTATAGAAACCTTATTTTATAATATTATATATTTTCTATATTTATACACATTTTCTATATTTACAATTGAAAATATTCATTAAAATTAAAATATAGTGTTATTCTAGATAATATACTTTAATGGCTTTTTTTTTACCTGCATTAGCTATTAATGCAATTTTAACTAAAATACGTGTTGATTTAGAAAATAAATTGAATAGAGAAAAAGCAAATAATAAAATATATAATGTTGACAAAAAAAGGCTCGAACGTGATTTTGACAAAACTAAAAAATATTATGCGACTACAATAAGAACCAAAACAGTAGAAGTAAAAGATTTGAGTAGTAAATATAATGATTTAATTATTCGTAAAGATAATATGAATAACATTTTGAATAATAATGTTAGTGCTATTGAACCTACTGGTTATAAGCGAACAAAAACTATAGAAAACTTTGATTGTCCTTATTCAGATACTGTTGACTCAAGTATTTTTGATGGAACTGGAGGAAATGGTGGTTCAAATGGGACTAGTGGTACTAGTGTAACGGGTGGTTCAAGTGGGACTGGTGGTTCAAGTGGCACTAGTGGTTCGGATGGATCTGCAACTATTTACGATCCTAACCCATATTACACCCAAGATTTAGAAATAAAAAGACAAGCAGAAGAAAAGAACAGTTCAGAAAGTTTTTATAAAAAATATAAATATATAATTGATCAAAATTCTATTCTTTTACAAAGACAACAATATATTAATGATCAATTTACGCGTCATAATGACAAATTTGAATTTTATTCAAAATATATAGATAAACTAAAACTTTTTAGTAATATATTATTTTATTTGTATTATATTTTAGTTTTTGTAGTTGTTTTTAAATTATTTTTTAATACACCAGAATGGAGTATATATTATAAAATAATTATAATTATTATTTTATTTGTATTTCCATTAATTGTTTATACTATAGAAATGATTATATATAACATATGGTTGTTCGTATATTCATTTATGTATGGTAGTGTGTATAATAACATGTCTTATAGTAATAAAGTAGTTTTAAATAATACTACAGATATTAATACAAAAGAATAATTACACTTTTGTTTAGAATACAATAAAAAATAAATATTTTTATTTTATTTATACTAAGTCATCTGCTTTAATATCATTATCATTATCATTATCATTATCATTATCATTATCATTATCATTATCATTATCATTATCATTATCATCATCATCATTGTCATTATTATCATCATTTCTATGATAATTAATTTTTACACCATACCATATTTGATTTCGTTGGCGACCGTATTCTTTATCCATATATTCATGTAATTCTTTTGGACTTGGACCACGCCCACCATAATTTGCCATATACCATGCTGAAAATTCATTATTCAAGTCCAATTTCTTGACACGGCCATTTGAATCGCGTACAATAGTATCATTAACAAATTCAGATATGTAATCTTGACTTTGTCTATATTCATTACTTTTTCTCATAACAATTTCACAATCCTTTACTATACCATTGGTTTCAAACATTATATTCACTAACATAGATGCAAATACTTCCTTCCATTCATCAAATTTTTCTTCTATATTTTTGACTAATTTATATTGATATGGTTTATCTTTATCACCTTCTACTGGATTTTCTGTGAAAAACGCTTTAAATGGTACTGCACGGATACGTCTCCATGTACCATGATCATTTGCTTTTACACCCATCAATGAATTACAAGCAAGAACTAATTTGAATTGAGGAATAAATGAAATTGTTTGAGGCATATATGGTGCACGAGCTTGTATAGGATCTTTACCACTAGTCAATTGTTTCATCATACCTTCATTAATTACATCAGTTTTACGCGATTCTTGCATAACAGCATATCGCTTACCCTTTAATTGTACAATTTCTGGAGCCAACCCACCTATCTTTCCTCTATTATCTGTTATCAAAGTAGGAGGTACATCACCAATATAATTACCTAATACTCTTGACATTAATTCTACTAATACTGATTTACCATTCGAACCAATTCCGATATACATATTGAATGTCTGATTTGCAGAAGTGCCACATAATGCGGATGCCAAATGTTCCCACATATATCTACATAATTCCTTTTCTGGAAATAACTGATTCATGAACTCGTTAATTTCATCCATTATATGTTTATGTTTTACTGGATCTATTTTAATATAATCAATACCCGTTGATAATGAAATATTATCCTCTGGTTGACCTTTACGAAATATCTTTTCTTTGAAATCGATTACTCCGTTTTTAAAACATAATAAATATGGATTTGTATCTAATTTTTCCAAAAACGATTCATCATAAAATAATTCCTTAGCTTCTGTCATTATATTTTTTTTATCACTAGTACTGGATAAACGTTGACAAATATTTAAAATTCGAATAGAACGAGCGGTTGCACTATCTTCAGGTTTAGTTGTTTGACCACTTTCATTAATTGATTGTGTATCTTCACCTCCATCTTCTGTAGTTACTGTACGCATAAATCCAAACGATTTTTGATTATATAATTCACGTAATTGAACAGATATAGATTTACGAAGTGTAGTACCAGAATCAATTTCAATCCAACGATTATCTTTATATTTATACCATATATTTGCTTTTATACTTACACATACATATTCACCTTTATATAATTGATATAATACATTTGCTAAATCCCAGTCACCACAACCGGTTTTATCACTAATTTTTTTAGTAGAAGACGATTTTATAGTTTTTTCTACATAATAATCAATAGTTTTACGGCGAACTATCTCATATTCTTCCTTTGCATCGGTTTTTGCCCAATGAATTAGTGATAATTTTGTTAAACCTCCTTGTTTTCGCATATCAAAACCATTCCATTTATCACATAAATCGCGAATGCTACTATATTGAAAGTTTTTTGCCTTTGCACTGAATGCAATCCATACTATCAATAATTTAGGATTTGTATTTTTTAATGCCCATCCTACACGAATCCATTTATCATAACTACCATCTTCATAATAACTCGGTGGTAAAATATTGACAATTTCATATGTGGCTTTCAAATCATATTCTAAATGATTATCTGTTACACTATCTAAAAATTGGTTCAATGCATATGTTAATTCATCTTTATTTGAAATTCTGGCTATAGCGGATACGTCCAATACTAAGTTTTGAAAAATATTAGGTATTGTTGTTATTTGTCTAGTTTGGTTTTGATTTGTATTAATAAAAGTATTTGTGTTTGTCGCTTTAAACTGTTCGTATTTTGATATGAATTCATTCTTCATAATCAATGAAAGATGTTCCGAATATCTTGCCGATAATTTTTCGAAATTTTCTTCTAATTTGAAGTTTTTTATTGGCATTTCATTATATTCTAAATCTTGACTATCTTCATTATATTCTATATTATATACATGTGTAAGATTATATCGATCGTAATTCGGTTTTCTTGAACCATACAGTTGCCAATTACTAGAGCCTTTACTAATTCTTATATCAAAAACATCCTCCCAAGTATTCGTTTTTGGAAAATCAGACCACATTTCTTGTGCTCGCACCAACATTTTCTGTCGTAAAAGTTGCTGTGTTATATGGTCTGCTTGAATACCAATTATAAGATGAATACCGTCTTTTGTTTTATTTTCACTTTCTATACGATTTACAGTAGGCTTTTCAAATACAAATATGGGAAATTTGGTATCTTCGTCAAGTTCATACATGTTTTTTATTTCTGCTAAATATCCACCAATTAAGTCATCTATATGATCTTTTGTATATTGTCGTTCATCCACTTCATATTCATGTCGAAAATCTAAATCTACTAATATAGGACCTTTCTCGTCCAAGTGTTTTTCTGTCAAATATTCCTTTTTTTTTGTTTTGATGATATCACGATAATACAATTTCAAGAATGTAGAATATTCAGATTCTGGGATATGATAACTACCCCCGTATATTCCGTTTTTGGCATCAGGGATTCTAGTATTTGTTATTTCTTTATCTGAACCTTTTTGTAATTGGTGTTTTGATAAAAAGTCATTTATATCACGATAACTGCTTACAGTTGGTATTATAGATTGATTTGATACAGCGCAGGAAGAAGTTTGTTCCATTGCTCTTTGGATATATATTTGTGATATTTTTATTACCTTTTTTATTTTTCAATTTTTTATTTTTTGAAAAAATTGAATCGTTATAAATATATTAAAAAGCTATTATAATATATATAAAATGAAATTCTGTAAGAATTGTAACAATATGTACTATATTGGCATTGATGCTAATGATGCAAATAAACTAACTTATTACTGTCGTCACTGTAAATATCGAGATGAAACTATCACTGAAGAAGGGGTTTGTGTATTAAATACACAATTCAAATGTAGAGAACAAAAATTTAACCATATTGTTAATAAATACACCAAATTAGATCCTACATTACCACGTATTTATAATATGAAATGTCCGAATACAGAGTGTAAAACAAATATAAATGATACAACTCCTGAAATTATTTATTTACGTTATGATGATGACAATTTGAAATATTTATATATTTGTTTTGATTGTTCAAATACTACATGGAAAACAAATGAAAAAGAATAAATAAAAAAATTGAATATAAAATGTTTTTTAATGATTTAGAAATATCACATTCTATTTTATTACAATAATACAAAACATGGACGAAGATTTCAATGATATCGAAAGCATTGTTAGTGAAACTGATTCTGAACCAGAAAAAAAACCAAATCCTATAGATATGAAAAATACAAAGGTTATATTTAATGATGATGACGATGATTATGTAGAAAGCGAAAACGACGAAAACGATGATAATGAAGATTTAGAAAGTGTAAATAGTGATATTGATGAAGAAGCTAATGAAATAATAGATACAACTAGACAATTTAGTGAATTCAATAACTTTAGTGAAGATGAAGATGACAATGAAAGTGATGATGATGAAAATTATTTACAAAAATTTGATGCTGATATTAAACAAAAAATTATTTCTGAGTTTCATCCTGAATTACAAGCACATAATTATGATGAAATCGAAATTTTATCAAGAATAGTGCGTGACGAAAATGGAAATATAATTGATCCATTACATAAAACATTACCATTTATTACAAAATATGAAAAAGCACGTATAATAGGTGAACGATCAAAACAAATTGATGCTGGGGCAGAACCAATGGTCGAAATCGAACCAAATATGATTGATGGCTATTTGATCGCATTGAAAGAATATGAAGCAAAAGCTATTCCATTTATAATACAGCGACCACTACCTTCTGGTGCATCAGAATATTGGAAGTTCAGTGATTTGGAAATTTTATAATTATTATTATCAATAAAAAACTATATATTTTTTATTGATATTTACATCTTCCAATTCTTACCACAATCCAAACATGTTATAAAAATCGTTGCAGGTTCATCCGCTGAACGTGTTTGTAATTCATAGTGACTACATCGTTTACTTTTGCATTTTTTACAAGTAAACATATCCGTAGTAGCTTGTAAATTATTTTGAAATTTACTAGAATCGCGTTTTATTTTTCTTTCAATATATTTACGCCAATGTTCAGTATTCATTTCTTGATGTGTCATAAAAGCTAAATTCTGTGGTTTTATATCGCCATTTTTTAATTGTATTAATAAATCTGGATTTTTCAAATTCAAATAAATACTACGTAAACGGTCAACATAGATCTGTGTAAAATATGGATTATCCCATTTTTTTATGATTTTTCTATTATTAGCTTCTTTTATTGCATAATTATATATACCCTTTTCAGTGTTGATACATATTGTATCATCATCGATTATTGGTTGTAACTTGACACGAACATTTTCTCTGAAAGTATCTGGATTTTTTATTGAGTACATATTGATATTATATCAAAAAGGCTTTATGTAATTCATATAAAATGTTTTTATATGAATCAATTTTTTCATTTCTAAACATATTCTTCCTCTTCTAATTCACTTGTACAATCCAAATAATTTGATTGTTCCTGAACTATTTTAAAAACATTTTCAGGTTTTTCTGATTTTTTAGAAGGTTTTTTTGTAGTAATTTTTTTTGATTTTGATTTGCTTTTTGGTTTTTTTATAGATACTTCTTCTTCGTCATCTGCTTCATCTTCATATTCATCTTCTTCTTCTTCATCATCGTCGTCTACAATGAAACCATCCTTGGCATATCCTTGCTTTGTTAATGGTATTCCCTCTCCGTCTTCTTCATCTTCTTCACTATCTTCATCTCCCAGATCCTCAAACCCACCATACAAATATTCATATATATCATCCCATTCATCACCTGTAATTGATACGGGTATATTATTATGTTTATTTACAATAACACAATTACCAAAAAACAAGGTATTATCAATTGGTGGTGGAAATTCATATTTGTTCTCACTATTTGCGCGGCCATTTGTTTTTCCATATACAGAAATATTATATGATTTATCATTTAAATTTTCAATATTCCATTCAGTATAACATTTGAATCCAGTTTGTGATGAATGGCCTGCTTTTTTGTATAAGTCGTTCTCATCAAATTTTATGTTTTGTTCCTTGATGTTACCTGACTTTTCTACGATTAATACAGTTACTGACATATATAAGTCTATGTGACGATATTTTTATATAAGTTTGAATAATATATTAGACAATATATATTTCTACGTAAAAAGTTATTAAAATCAATATATTATTGATGTATAGATAAATGTTCTCTAATTTTATTTTTTTAATCATAATAAATATTTGTTTTAGTATTATTATTATTTATGGATGTCATTTTTCATGGAATATTTTGAAAGATACATATAGTAAAAGGAAAACGAAGGATTTAGTAAATACACAGATCAAAAAATATCAAAAAATGTTGGATGAAATGCAATGTTCTCAAAATACCAATATAAATCCATTAAAACAACCTTCATTGGATCAAATACCTAAACAAGAAATTGAACGCATGAATAATGAACTTAGTGACTTCATCTTGAATGACTTATAAATATATTTATTGAAATCATTTAAAAACATCATTTCATAATAATAAAATGGAGCTATCGCAGTTACAACAATCACATTTATTAAAAAGATTACCCGATTTTGAACTTTCTTATGAAACTATATCACATAATAAAGTTTCCAATGAATACAATATTGCGTTTGCAATACCTACTGGAAAAAAAGCATATGTATGGTTTACTTTTCAAAATGAAATCGATGTTTGTTATTATATGGAATTAAACAAAGAAAAAAAAATATCGAAAACTATACAACTCGACCATCCCATTGATTTCAGTACCCAATTAACGATAGGTACTATATTATACGGAAGTATTGTATTAGATGAAAACACAAAAAAACAATGGTTTGTCATAGAAGATATCATGTACTATAAGGGAATATCCATGAAAAAAACATTATTAAATGAAAAATTATTGTTTTTGGCTGATTTTATGAAAATCACACCACACAATAGTATAAATGGTAACAAATTTGTATTTATATTACCAATGATCTGGAGAGTCGCAATTGATACTGAACTTCCAACACAACTACCAGATGAAATTAATAAAAACATAGGATATGTCGCACATCATATACAATATCGTACAACCAATTTTATAAAACCATATTTAAATGTTTTGTTAACGCGTAAATTAATACAACCTGCTACAAATTTGAAACCGACAAAAACATCCACACACAAATTTGAAACAATACGTATCAATATGGATTTTAGTAAACCACAATATAAATACCCAGCAGTTTTTCAAGTAACTGCTGATATTCAATTTGATATATATCATTTATTTGCTTATGGTAAAAATAACATGCCGGTTTATTATAATGTTGCATACGTTCCAAATTATAATTCCAGTGTATTTTTGAATGGATTATTTCGTAATATTCGTGAAAATAAGAACCTAGATTATATTGAGGAAAGTGATGATGAAGATGATTTCCAAAATATGAATGAGGATAAATATGTAGATATCAATAAAGTTGTTTTAATGGAGTGTGTATTTAATAATAAGTTCAAACGATGGACACCAGTAAAAGTAGTAGATAAATATACAAAGGTTGTTCATTTGAACAAACTAGTTCGTGACTATTATTAGTAATGTATTCTAAACCAAATATATCGGTTATTTATCAACAACAACTTCTTTGAGAACATTTCTCATAATTTTATTCAAATCTTTTTCTTCGTTCTCTGGATCACAAGATCCCAATGAATTCAATGAAATTTTCAAATAATCATTATTTTCAGGAGTATCTAATTTTATAAAATCAGGATTTTGTGCTTGCCATGCAGGTAATTGTTGTAGATTTTTTTTTGCAATTCGTTTTATTACATGTCTCATTTTATTTTTTTGAGAACTTTCTTTTTCCCATGAATTATTATTTTTTACATACACAGTTTCACGTTTTAAATCTGTACAATGTAGTGGTCGAGTATAAACATCCAATTCTTTTAGTTTATTCACGAGTATTCGTGATATACCTGGAACATATCCTAAACGCCCAGTAGCTTCCAAATCAGTAACTGTTAATTGTATAGATTCAATAAAATCTGTTATATTGATAGCATCTTTACATTGTTCATTCAAAAACAAATTCAAATTGAAATTATTATTAGTTATATTATTTTGATGATAATTGTTTGTTACAGTCTGTTTTTTAGATAATTCTACTACAGTATTTTGAAGTTCTCGATTTTGCTCTATCAAAAGTTTTTGCATATCTTTACTTTGTTGTAAAAATTCCATAATGAGATCAGTATTTATTGATTTTTTATCAATGCTAGTTTCAATATTGTCATTGTCGTTGTTATAATTTTCACTGATTATTTCACTATTATTTTCACTGTTATTATCAATGTTCTCGGAACTATTGATATGGTTTATGGCAACCAAACACTTTTTACGATGTTTACATAAACTTGACATGTGTTTATATTGAAGACCACACTTACATAAGTATATTTTTTCATTTTTATTTGACAAATGCTTTCTTGTAACTATATGACTATTCCAATTCCCTTTTTTATTGGTCGTGAAATTACATATTTTACAAAAATATTTACAATTAGCCTCCATTAGTATAACACTTATACGTAATATAATATATTATTATATATTATTTTTATTACGATATATCATAATATATTTTTTATGTAGAAACTAATTTCTAAAAAATGCTGTTTTTTCTTTTTTTGGCTGGAAATCGTTTGTCTAAAGGACTAATAAAAAACAGCCATGTTATTTTCCAACGTAAAATTATGTAAAAGTTATGCAGTTATTTTTTTCGAAAAAAAACGCATTTTGCTGCATCCTCGAGTGAAATCACTTTTTTCAGAAAGTCAAACGCCTTTTTTCAAAAATGGACATTTTTAAAAATGTCCAAAAAAAAAAATTGACCCGACTTTATTTTTTTAGTTTTTAACAACTAGTTTTTGTAAAATTATTTAATTCATCTATATATTATTTTGTTTATATAATATATAGAATGGCTTCGACAGCAGGAAATGGATCGCCAAATTTTAAATTTAATGGAGGTAATATAATGCCACAAGATTCAGGTAGTGCGGCAGGATTCAACCCAGCAACCTATGGAAGCAAAGGAGGTTCTTTAGCATTTTCTGAATTAAAAGGAGGTGAAAAACAAAAAGCAGGTTCTTTAGCATTTTCTGAATTGAAAGGAGGTAAAAGGAGGAGATCAAGAAAGACAGCAAAAAGAGTTGCAAAAAAGACATCAAAAAGACGCGGAAAAAAAACTATGAAAACTATGTTAAAAGGTCTTTTTGGTATTTTTAAAAAATAAATATTTTTCATAAAATATACAAATTATATAATTTTATGAAAATTAATAAAAATACAATGTTATATAAACAAAATGGAAAAAACAAATCTTTTTTTAGGAAGTAGTATAATATCAAAATGGGATACATCACATTTTTTTCCAAATCAACAAAACATAAATTTAGGTATTTCGGGATTGAAAAGCACTGATCTCAATAAAAAATACTCCGTTTTATTTACTGATAAATACAAAAATATAAAAATACAAAACATCATTTTGTATATAGGTTCTAATGATATTACACAAAATAAAAATGAAAGTGATATTATAAAAAATATAATTGACTTTATTGCTTCGCTACAATTCAATTTCAAAAAAGCAAAAATATTTTATATATCTATTTTCAAAAGTCAAGATATAACAACTGAACAGTTGAATAAAATCGACTATATAAATAAAAAAATAAGAGATTATGCTGTTAAAACACAAAATTTTTTTGTTTATAATTTCAACCGTCAACTTATTTCTAAAAAACTTTTTTTAGAAGATAAAAAACATCTATCTGAAAAAGGTTATCAAACATTGAGTAATTGTATAAAAAAGTTTTTTTTATTATAATTATTGACTCTAAATATCTGTAAACATGCTTGTATCAATCAAGCATTTTGCATTCATCGGTTTGTTATTATTATCATCTTCTGAACCACTATTTTCATCTTTTTTGGTATTAATAGAATTCTTTGGTTCAAATACGCGTTTCCATATTTGGTCAGTTTCCCAATCAAAGTCCATGCCCAGATATTTAGGTGACTCGATTTGACGAATGCGATAATTACATTTTTTATAAAATCGCTTACGTTGGCTCCATTGATTCTGAAAAATATCATGACTATCAATGATATCAACGATAATCGGATTTTCATGTTTTATACGTAAAATTCGTCCAACGGACTGTGTAATATCAGTTTTTGGTGTTACCATCACAAGTGTTGCCAATGTTTTTATGTCAAGAGCTTCTGCTGCCATTGCATAGGTTGCCAACACAATTTGTTTTTCTTCGGTTTCCTGGAGACTCGCTTGTTTCATACCACCTACATAATAACCTACTGAAGCTAAATTACGATGGTTAATAGCTTCAAACAAATAAGTTAAAAGTGATCGATTATGGCATAATACCATGATTTGATTTTCAGATTCTTTTAATAAGTCACCGATTACGCGAACAATGAAATCGCTTCTTGGACCATATTCACATAGTTTGGATATCATTGTACTATATTTTGGATTACCGCGAAAATCTAATTCAATCTCGTTGAAACTAGAATCGTTTGTTTTATATTCAATACCACGTACACATACTAAGTCATCACTCTCACGTTTTTTACTATATATTTTTTCACCGATAAACATATACAAAACGCGTGTTAATTTGTCTTTACGTTCGACAGTGGCAGAAATACCTAACATGTATGGTGTTATCGTCTTAAAAAGTGTTCTTGAGAATTGTTCACTACCAATACGATGAACTTCATCTATAATTGTCAAACCAAAACTATCAAATGTATTCGTGGGATACTCTTTGTCATAGAGGGTTTGGATCATTCCGATAACGATATCCTTACCTTCTATATCGAATGTTTGTGCTTGAATTTTACCAACTTTTGCATCGGGTAGAAATTCAGTGATACGTTCAATCCATTGGTTCATTAAGAATTCTTTATGCACCAATATCAGTGTTTTTTTTTTTAAAAGCGATATTATTTTCAAGGCCATAACAGTTTTTCCAGCGCCACAATTCACTTCCAATATGCCACCGTTACCATTTATCGAGTCACCCCCTTCAGTTCTAACATGATTCATATAAACATCGATAATATCATTTTGATAATCACGTAATGGTTTAACAAATTCAATCGAAATATCATCGCCCTTCTGTATTTCAGATTTTGATGGCAGACCATAACGTTGAATACCGTAAAAACGTGGTAAATAGTATTTATTGGCATTTTCACGAAAAACCGGAAAAGCACTCATATCGACTTGTGCAGGACCAAACAAAATCGGTTTTACAAATAATTCTTTACGTATTTCCTCTTCATCTGTTTTATCTAGGATCGATTTTGGAATCGTATAACCTTTTTTTCCTAAGTAAGATTGATTTCGTATAGTTGTTTTGTATTCATCGGTCAAAATGAATTTTTGTTGTTCAGGTGGTCGTTGCACATGCTTTTGTTTATTTTTTTTTATATAAAAAGGAATATTACGTTTCATAGTATTTATATGTTGTTATTAGTATTTAGGACGTTTCAATTTTTCAAATTATAAATTCAAGGTGGAAAAAATATAATAATATAATATAATAAAATGGAAATTCCAAAAATATTGAAATCATTTACTAATTTAGAATTGATATTATTGGGTTGTTTTATAGTATATGTTGTATTTCCAATATCAACACCATCATTTTTAGCAGGATCTATAGAGTCTTCTTTAGGTATGTTACTTTTGTTTTTAATAACAATTTTCTTATTTTTCTATACAAATCCAATTCTAGGCGTAATATTTGTTTTTGTAGCATATGAATTATTAAGAAGAAGTTCTCATATAAGTGGCAGGACCGCAATAATCAAACATACACCATCACAATTAAAGAAAGATATAGAAATGGCAAGTATGAACCCACCTAAAAGAGAATCATTAGAGGAAGAAATAGTAGAAAAAATGGCACCTATTGGAAAAAGTGATTTAAGTATTTATACACCAAGTTCATTCAAACCAGTAGCTGAAGATGTTGGATCTGCATCTTTAGTATGAGTTATTTAATAATATTTATATATTTAAATCTATTTTTTACGTATTTAATAAAAAATAGATTTATACATTATTCTCATCATGAGAAGATTCACTCAACAATGCAAAAATTATAGAAATTGGTAATATTAATATACACCAAAATGAAAGTTCTTCACTATAATTTTTATTATTAATTTTATTATTAATTAATAGATAAATAGCTATTAAAATAATGGAACTAATAAATAGAATTATATATTTTTTTAAAAGGATTTCAACAAATAAAAAAATAAAAAAATTACCAATTATTACACGAAAACCATTGAAATTAAGAGTTGTTGAATTTATATTAGAAAATAACAATGTAGTACCTAAAATAAATATAGTAATACTTATAGATCCAAAAAATAATAATATATTTTGTTTATTATAATATTTAAATGCAGCAACAAATATAACAACTATATATAAAATAAATAAGAATGTAGATAAAATATAATATTGAATAATAGATAATTGATCAAGATTTTTTTTATTAATTTTTTTATTAATTTTATGTATTAAATTGCCTAAAAATGGTAAAACTACATAACTTCCTATTATTAAAACCATAACAGCAAAGAAAAGATTAGAAATCCGCATCAGATCAGCATTTTGTTTTAATTCTTTATTCTGTTTATTTTTTTCAGCTTCATCATATGGAATAGTATCAGATCCAACACCAATCAATTCACATTCAAGAGATTCTTCACTAGTAACTTTAGAACTAGAAGCAGTACTACTAGTATTAGTAGTACCTGACGCATTTATATCAAATGCCACACCTTCTGTATATGCTTCTTTTATATATGATTTATCTAATAAATCAGAAAAAGCTTCTTTTTTATCAGATTTATTAGATAAATCAATAGTATCTAACAAACTAGATATAAAAGAAGCATTTTCATTATAAGCAATATCTATAGGAGTCAAAAATACAAAAATATTATTGTTTTTTTTGTCTTTATAATAAATAAATTTATTATTTACAGACGTAGAATTTATTAATATATTATTAAATTTTACATTTGTTAATTTAGTTGGACAATTTTTACAACCATAATTGATTATAAAATCTATTATATCATCTATTTTATCTGGATTTTCTGTAATAATTGTAGCAGCATTTGAATTCAAATTCTTTTTCAATAAAAAACATGTAAAAAGTTTAGATTTGTTATTATCTTCATGTTCTATAATTAATTCACCAATAATGTCAGTATCAGATATATTAGTTAAATTATCAATATTTTTATGTAACAAACTAAAAAAATATATTTTTTTTGCTGTGTATGAACTAGAAGCTAATAAAGAGGATTGAAAAATAACTGCGTTTTTGTTGTAAGATATCTCATAATAATTTTTTATATTTTTATTTAAAGTATTTTTTTTTATATCAGTATAATAAATATCGCTATTAGGCATATTGAAATTAATATTATAAGAATCAATAATTTTATGTGTAGATTGTTTAAATAATGACATATATATTCTTATATTATACGAATATATAGTTTTTTATAAATATACTAAATTATCTAATAAGGTAAATATCGAAATAAATTATTTTCATAAATAGTAGCAATAAAAGTATCTTTATAACCTTCTACATATACTATGTCTCCATTATATACTTGATCACACCCATATTCGTTTGTACAACTTTTACCATTAACACTTATAGTTAATTTCGTATTCAAATTACCAGTATTTGAAATTGTATAGTATTGCCATTTATCTCTTCCGGCTAGATTGCGTCTACCCATTAATGGTAAAATCATATCATTATTGTTATTGGTTCGTGTTAAAATACCGACTTGTTGATATTCCATATTCATTCCACGCGTTTCAATATTAATAGGTACTTTCAGTGGGATTCCACGAATATCGCTAGAATCGGTAGGATAATAAATACCATCATTTTTCAAAGGTGGAGAATAAGGATCATTCATAGGATTATTACGTGTAGAAATAGATGCTAAAGGATTAGTATTAGGCGAATTTACAACTATTATTTTTGATTGGTCTTTTTCCAAATTTCTAATAGGTTTTATAAATTGTGTATACCAGACATATATCAATAAAATTATTATAACTATTAATAAAAATAGAGTCATATTTTCAATACAAAATAAACCAGGAATACATTTTTTACCCATTTTGATAATATTTATATATATTATCAAAATAAATTTAGTTTCGCTATTAAAATTTTGGAAACTTTGGAAATTTTGGAGACTTAGGATTAGAAGCAAAAATCTGCATAAGATTATCAAATGCACCTTTCAAATATGGTACACCTTTTATCATAATAGCAGGTATTTTAATAGTAAAATCGTTAACTAAATTCATTATTTTACCAGAATATACAGTCATTTTTAAACGTTTACAATTATAACATTTATCGCGCACATTTTTAGGCCAATGAATTATATGAAATCCAACATAACCAAATACAATCTGGTCTAATTGTTCTAAAAAAATTGAAATTTTTTCTACATCTTTATAAAGGCTTATTCCTAAAAAATTCTTTAACATCCAAAGAGGTAAATGTAAAAAAATTAATAATAAAAAATTTACAATTATATCTATAATGTAATAAAAAATACAACTAGTAATATTTCCTGCAAATTGCATACCACAAATTGTATATGTTTTTATAAATTCCCATGAATACAACATAAATATAAAAAAATCCGCTAAAACAATACCACTAACTACACCCAAGTCTTTCAGTTCTACAGCTACTCCAAAAAATATATTTATAAGACCTACCATTATATTCAATAAACGATTTGGTAATGTTTTAAGAAAATTAATTATCATAGGTATCAATTTAAGTGCATCTCCAAATCCTGCCATTTATATATCTAGTTATATATTAGATAAATAATTTTTTGTAAAATTTTAACGTTATAGTTAATCATCATCATCATCACCTTCACTTTTATTTTTGTATCGTTCAAATTTTTCAATAAAACTTTCTGCTTTTGTTAAAAGTGGATCTATTTCTTTCATACCTTTTAATATTTTTTCTTGTATAGTTTGAAAATCTTGAAAATCATTTTGCAATGATTCAATTGTTACATTGTCTTTTTTTTTGGTTGTTTCATCTTTTGTTTCATTTTTTGTTTCTTGAGGTTTTTTACTAGTTTTTTTTTCTTCACTTTCTTCATTATTTTCACTAGAATCAGTTTTTTTATCAGTCATACCTTCACTAATATTAGTTCCGTATTTCAAAATATGTGTAAAAACTAATGATATAAATAAAATAACAATCATATTTTTACTAAAAAATGATGTTAAAAATCCAACAATTAAAAGTGTTACTAGAGAACGTATATCATTTGTACTAGCAAAAAACATAAAATTAATTATAGCCATGAATACAAAAATATATAAAACGAATCGATTGTATAAAATAGAATTCATACTCATAATTTTATTAGAACTTTTAGGTATGCTTTTATTTAAAAAGTTTTTAACAGAATTCATTTATATATTTTATATGTGGAAATTATTTTGTATATTCCTAAATTTTTATACATTCAATAATCAGTATTATCATTTATTGATTGATAATCGGGTGGTATATCGCCACCGTAAATATCGAGAACTTCTTTAACAACATCTTCACGTTGTATATCACTTCGTTGAAATTCGAAACTAGTAATACTTGAAGATCGTTTTCCACGAAATTTATTTAAAAAATCTTCCAATCCATTCAATTCATTTGCACGATCATATTGGTCTAAATCTCCTGTTATGACAAGACGACTATTCTCTCCTAAACGGGTTAATAACATTTTCATTTGTGATATTGAAGAATTTTGCATTTCGTCTGCAACGATCCAACAATTTTTAAAAGTTCTCCCACGCATATAACCTAATGGTGAAATTTCGATTATTTTTTCTTCCATCAAAAAAGATACTTCTTTTGGGCTGATAAAGTTATACAATACATCATATATTGGACGAACCCATGGTGCCATCTTTTCTTCTAAAGTGCCAGGTAAATATCCCAGATCTTCATCTACAGATACTGATGGACGTGTAAATATGAGTTTTTCGTATGTTCCCAATAAGAAGTTTTTTACACCATATTCTGTTGCAAAAAGTGTTTTACCAGTTCCAGCAGGACCGGTAGCTACGACAATTTTTTTCGTTTTTTGCTTCAATAAATTATTATAAATCTCTTGGCTGTTGTTTTTCGGTTGTGTAAATTTATTTTCGAATTTCAGTTTTTCCTGTGGAGATAAATATTGTATATTTTCATATAATTTACGCTGTTTAGATAATGACTGTTCTCGTTCTCTAGCAAAATCTGAGTAATAATCGTTCATAATTTCTTTTTCATTTTGTTTCTTCGATTTACGATTACGTCGTTTATGCTCAGGTTTTGGTTCACCTAGCTCTCTAGAATATTCTAGAACGTCAGTATCGAAATTGGCATTCATTTTATATTATTTGGGTATTTTATTTTTATAAAATTAATTATTTGGAAATAATTTCTTATCGAGTCCTGTTCGCACACAAAATAAACGGTGCGCAAAAATGCCTGATATAAACACTATTACTAAAACTTTCCAGAAAGTCCAATTAAAAAACCATGCAATCAAATATGCACAAATTATTGTTACGACAGTATCGAGTAAAGCAATATCGAATATACGATATTTACGTAGGCCAGTGCGTGGGGTGCCAAAAAGGTTTTTGTATTTGCAAAGATCGAGCATATATAAATCACAAAAGATATTTTTTATAAAAAACACGTTTATAACTTGTATTTTTGTAATTATGTTTTTTATTTTTTTATTATTATGCTGCGTTCATATAAATAATTTTTTTTGTAAATTCGCATAATCAAAAACAATAAATCAAAACAAAATAAAAATATCCTTATTATATTATTTAGACGAAATATGTCCGAGCCAGCTTTTATCGAACCTTTGTTGAAACCTGACGATAGTCGCTTTGTAATGTTTCCAATCCAGTATAATGATATTTGGGAAATGTATAAAAAACAAGTGGACTGCTTTTGGCGTCCAGAAGAAATTGATTTATCAAAAGATCTAAACGACTGGAAAACGCTAACAAATGATGAACAACATTTCATAAAAATGATTATTGCCTTTTTTGCAGGTTCAGATGGTTTAGTTCTTGAAAATTTAGCTGCAAGATTTATGAATGATGTACAAAATTCAGAGGCTCGTGCATTTTATGGTTTTCAGATTGCTATGGAAAATATACATTGTGTAGTAGGTGAAACTAAAATATTAACAGATAAAGGATATTTCATGATAAAAGATTTAGAAAATAAAAATATCAATGTTTGGAATGGAGAAGAATTTACTGATGTTGAAGTAAAATATACTGAAAACCAAGATATATACAAAGTAGTTTTATCAAATGGCATGGAATTAGATTGTACATCTGGACATAAATGGCTTATTCAAAAAGGTAACAATCTTCATCCAGAAAGATGTGTATGTGAACGAGTAGAAACTAAACATTTAATTATTGATGATATAATAGAAAGATATATTACACCATGCGTTGAATTTGAAAGTCCGGATGAATTTATGAATCCATATATGCATGGATTTTTTTGTGGAGATGGTTCATATTGTAATAATTATCCAGTTATTTATCTATATGATAGAAAAAAAGAACTATTAGAACATTTTAAATATGATAAATTACAAGAAGATGAAAAAAAAATACGTTTTTACGTACACAACTATATAAATAAATCAAAATTTGAAGTTCCTATCAATTATAATATAGAAACTAGGTTAAGATGGTTAGAAGGATTAGCCGATTCTGATGGTTGCATAAATTTAAATACTAATAAAGATTCAACGTCAATTCAAATATCATCTATTCATTTGAAATTTTTACAAGAAGTTCAATTGTTATTAACTACGCTTGGTATTATATGTTCTATAAAATTAAATCACAAAGCAGAAAAAAGATTAATGCCAAAAAATGATGGCACAGATGAATATGAATATTACAATTGCAAAGAATGCTATGTATTATATATTACAGGTAAATCAGTTAATAAATTGATTGATTTAGGTTTTTCACCAAAACGTTTGAAATTATTGTATTGTGAAAGAATAAATGATTCAATTGAAAAAACAGAAAGAATTAAAATAGTAAGTATTACGAAAATTTTAGAAAATGAACCAACATATTGTTTCAATGAACCAAAAAAACATTCTGGAATTTTCAATGGTATATTAACATGTCAAAGTGAGACTTATTCATTATTGATTGATACTTATATTCGAGATGAAGAAGAAAAAAATAAATTATTCAATGCTATTGAAAATTTTCCATGTATCAAAAAAAAAGCTGACTGGGCTAAAAAATGGATCGGAGATAAACGAAGTTCCTTTGCATCTAGGCTAATAGCTTTTGCTGTCATAGAAGGTATTTTTTTTAGCTCGAGTTTTGCTAACATCTATCATATAAAAAAACGTGGATTAATGCCTGGACTAACATTTTCAAACGAACTTATTTCACGTGACGAAGCCCTACATACAGAATTTGCTGTATTATTGTACTCGAAGTTGCAGCGTAAATTACCAAAAAAACGTATTTATGAAATAATCCAAGAAGCAGTTGAAATCGAAAAAGAGTTTATCACCGATGCCATTCCATGTAGAATGATAGGTATGAATACAAAGTTGATGACACAATATATCGAATTTGTTGCCGACCGTCTTTGTTTACAATTAGGATACGATAAAATATACAATTCACAAAACCCATTTGATTTCATGGAATTGATTAGTATCGAGTCCAAGGTCAATTTCTTTGAACGTACCAATGCAGAATATGCTCTTGCAAATAAAACAGTCGATAAAGATATTTTTGAATTTAATGCTGACTTTTAGATTTTTTACATAAAAGAAACCCAGGAATTGCAATTATAACTCCATAATGTGCTAAATTTAATAGAATATTATGGAGATATATTACCAATATATATTTTAAATATACATAAAGATTTTTTACGTATATTTAATATGTTTATTTTACCAACCATCGATACACAATTAAGAACAATGTCCAGTAACATCTTGAACATGATTATATTCGATAAATTCAAATCAGGAGTGCCAATTATAGATGCATTAGTAACTACCGTTGTATTAACTATTTCTACTTATTTGTTGCAATTTATAAATAAAACTCTTTATGATCTTATAGAAAATATAAAAACAATAAATTTTGAACAAGTATTTTATAAAAAAAATATAGTGGAATATGAAGGTAAGATAGGGTTATCTACTACATATTATGATAATAATTTAAATCAAACAAACACGTTTAGTGATCGTTTTAAAGCATTATGGTTACATATAATCCAAAATGTATCTGATAATAGTTCTATCAAGCATATTAAAGAATATTCATTTGATAATTCGTATAGTAAAAATCAAAGAGATGTGGGAATTTATATGGTAATACAAAATACGAATTTTTTAATATCGAAAGAACACCAAATATATGCATATACTAAAATTTCCAATGAAGAAAAAGATGAAGAAAAGAAATCTAAAAATAAAAATGTTGTTAAAATTGAAAAAATAAATATTCAATTGTTCTCATACAAAAGTAATATCAATACCATAAAAGAATTTGTTGAAAATATAACGAATAATTATTTGGCATCTATTGATGATTTACGTGATAATAAGCGATTTATTTATACACTAAATAAAGCGAAATATGAAGAAAATCGTTATGAATTATGGGATGAGAATGTATTTTCGAGTACAAGACAATTTAATAATATATTTTTTAACGATAAGACACTTTTAATAAAGAAAATAGACTTCTTTTTGAATAACAAAGATTGGTATTTCAATAAAGGAATACCATATTCAATCGGAATAGGAATGCATGGGCCACCAGGAACAGGTAAGACGTCGTTGATAAAAGCAATTGCTAATTATACACATCGTCATGTTATTGTGATATCATTGAAACTGATAAAAACAAAAAAACAATTGGATAGTATATTTTTTGAAGAGCGTTATAATTCCGATAATAAAAAAGGAAGTATAGGTTTTGATAAAAAAATAATTGTTTTTGAAGATATCGATTGTATTGGCGATATTGTTTTAAATAGAGAAAAAAAGAAAAATAAATCGATAACTGGATTTGGAAAAAAATTAGATTTCGAAGAACTAACAAATAAATCCAAAGTAAATGTAGGTGATTTATTAGAAACAATTGTTGCAACAGAAAAGGCAACAGAAAAGGTTGTAGAATTTCCAAAGATATTATTGGAAGATGAACCGATCACATTAGATGATATTTTAAATATTTGGGATGGTATTCGCGAGACTCCTGGTAGAATAATGATTATTTCATCGAATCATTACCATGATTTAGACCCTGCGTTGATACGTCCAGGGAGAATCGATGTAACTATGGAATTGTCCTATGCGTCACGAACTATAATAAAAGAAATATATGAACATTTGTTTGATGAAACCATCAAAATAGAAAAATTAGAAGGTATCGAGGATGGTTTTTATTCACCCGCCGAGATAATAAATATTTATATGAATGAAGACAGACTGAAAGATCGATTTTTGGAAAGGCTCTATAAAAATGAACATGTTTGATAACTATTGATATTATTATATATAATAAAATCAATACCAATTTTTATTTTTCATAAATTTCTAATGTCCTAGCACTTGCATCTACTGCATCGATAAACTTTGGCATCCAAAAATAAGGTAAAATATTAGACATGCCTTTATAATGAGTTTCAAATATTTTTCTATAATAATATTGTTCAGCAGTTTTGGGCATTAAATGAACTTGTTTATTTGTATCAGACAATGTTATCATAGCTAAATGTTCATACATTCCCGCGGATTGTTTAATAAATGGATATTCTGGTAATTCATATTGAATAAAATTTTTGTTAGAATGTTCTTGAATTATCTCATAAAGTGATCGTGAATACTGTGAAACGCCATCACTAAACGCTTCCTTTTTCCTCCATAATACTTTATCTGGTAATAATGGATTACCTTGTGAATTTTTATAAAAATCCCCACTAAATGCAGTACGAATTAAATATTTTTCTATTTTATTATTTATTTTATGATTTCGTAGTTCAATGGGAATCGATAAATAATATTGTACCCATGAACGATCTAAAAACGGTGTTCTAGGTTCTAAACCATGCGAAGAAATCGATTTATCAGAACGTAATACATCAAACATATAGATATCATTTAATAAACGACGTGTTTCTTTATCAAAATCAATATTATCCGGTGCATAATTCATGTATAAATAACCACCTGCCAATTCATCCGATCCATCACCATTGAAAATGACCTTGGCATCACTATGTTCCGAAATATATTTTCCTAATAACCAGTTTCCAATACTTGCTCGAACAGTAGTTGTATCATAACTTTCAATTGCATATATTACATCAGTTATAGCATCTAAAAAGTCCTTTTCTGTCAAAACTATTTCGGTATGTTTTGTTCCCAAATGTTCTGCAACTATTTTGGCATGTTTTAAATCTTCAGATCCTTCTAAACCAATACTATATGTTTCAATCGTTGGTAAATTATTTTTTATATGATAGTCATTTACTAAAGAAGCTATCAAACTACTATCTAATCCACCCGACAGTAAACATGCTATTGGGCGTTCTGTAGTACAACATCGTTTTTCGATAGCATTTACCAAATACTTTTGTATATTTTTATAAACATCGATACATGTTTCGACTGATTTATCGATAAACATATTTGTTACAAAACCTTGTTTATGGTAACAAAGTCCCATATTTACAGGTTCCCAATAAGAACATGCCTTATAAGATAAATTAAATGTCATATATGTACCAGGTTGGAATTGGTAAATTTCATAATTAACAAATATGCGTTTATCATCATTGTATTTTTTCAAATTATTTGATTTTTGTATATTATTGTTTTTTTCATTCAATTTATTTTTTATATCAACCAACATTTTAAGTTCGCTTGCAAATGCATATACATTAGAGTCAATATTATTGAAATCCGGCTTCAAAAAATATAATGGTCTAACGCCATACGGATCTCTAGCAACATAAATATTAGATTCTGTATTTTCAAGACGATAATCAATAAGAACAAATGAAAAAACGCCATCTAACATTTGTAGGGTATGTTCAATTCCATATTTTTTATATAAATGAATAATGACTTCGCAATCTGAATCTGTTTTTGGTCGCACATTCATGGATTTATATAATTCTTTATAATTATAAATTTCACCATTACAAATAATAGCAATATCATTAATGATAATAGGTTGATTTGAATCATTATTTAACCCATTAATAGCTAACCTATGAAACCCAAATAACGCATGTATCATAACATTTTTTAATACTGAATATTCTGGACCTCTATTTTTTCCTTTTTGAAATTGTTCTTCAATAAATGGAACAGTTAAATGATTATAATTATTTAATAAAGCAAAGATACCACACATTATTATAAAAATGAAAAAATCTTTATACCATTTTATTTAATTGAAAAAGTATATACGTATATTTATATATCATAAATATGTCTTCTGAAAAAATAAATTATAAGATAATAGATAATTTACCTCAAAAAAAAATGGACAAATTAGATGTCCAGTTAATAAATCAAATGATCGAAGGATATGATACTGTACAAAATACTTTAGATATAAATTCAACAAATAAATATGATTTAGACATAAATAATACTGATAATGTTATTATAAAAAAAATAAATAATGATTTTGATAAAAAAAAAAATTATATTACATTAATGGAAAATGATCGTTATGATAGTGATAGTGATATAGATTATCACGATGAAAATAAAAAAAACAATATCATAAAAAATACTGTGCCTGATAATAAAATGAATCCTATAAATGCATTTTATATTGGTTCACTTACTATTGTTGGATTATTTATTTTTTATCGAATGATACAGAAAACAAAGTGAATTTAAATAAATATTTTTACGATATTTATGTAAATTAATATATTAATATATTTATAGTTTCCATCGTTTGTAAATTTCTAAAGCAACTAGACCACCTAGTATTTGTGAAATACAATATGGAACTAGATCATTTATTGGTAATTTACCAGCGGAAGCCATAACAATAGAAACCGCAGGATTTACATGTCCACCTGAAATATTACTTATTAAAAGAATAACAAATGTTAATGCAGCACCAATTGCTATAGGATTACCTGTAGCTAAAATTATGTAAACAAAAAAAGCAGCACCTAAAAATTCGACTAAATATTTGTACATTATATATTATTAAACGAAAAAATTAATGGAATAAATATGGTTGTTTTATACCAAAATGTGTTTTTAAATTTGGTAAAGCTGGAGAAAATGTTGGAACAGGAGAATTATGTCTATTAGCACCTTTTTTTGCAGGCGCGACTGAACCACCTGCACGAACTCTACGTAATGCATCCCTAGTAGTATTTATATCAGAATGTGTTGTAAATCCCATTATCTTGTTAGAAGAATTCAAACTGCCTACACCTACTTGGTTAGTACGTCTATTTGTAGTTACTTGTGATGCGTCGCGATTACCATACCATTTTTTTCCATTCATATAATTACTTGTAGCTCCGTTAGGAATACTAGTAATTTGTTGAACATTACGTCTAGCTTGCCATATATAATTTGTATGGACAACTGGTGTTTTTATAACATTATTCGGAAATGTACGAGAATATATACTTCTAGACATTTCAAAAGTACTATCATTATCATTTGTGATGTCTTTTTGTGGCATAGCACGGATAGAATTCATTTCACCATTATTAATATTATTTATAATTGGACCTTGTAAAGTTGTTATCATATGAATATAAGATATATATTATATTCATAGAAGATATTTGTGATTATTAACGTCGAACAGCCATCAATGGTACATAAGAAGCATTACTTTGATCTCCACCATATTTCAAATCATTATAAATTTTATTAATAGCAGATTGCTTTTTGAATGTAGTATAATCAGATGAATCTGGAACAAATCTACCATTACCAGAACCTGCTTCTACACCAGTACCATCACATCTTGAAATAATAGAGCCGATTGGTCCTTGACGACCAGGATATGTTCTATTTACTTGGTTAGAACCTCCGCATACATAATTAACTCTACTCAAAAAATCACCTAAATTATTAATTGCACGAAAAGGTGTAACTATACGCGCATGACCATTATCAACACCAACAGCACCAGCACCGTTCCATGATTTAGTTAGTATTCTTCTAGTCATAACGATGTTACTATCGTTGTATTGATTCATTGTTTGTTTCGGGGAATACCCTTGAAATGGACCTCCCAAATTAGTTGAATCAGTTAAAGTTACTGTAGTTTTAGGAACAAGATAATTATTTCCAAATGACATTATGTAATATATATTATCACATGATATTTTTTTATAAATGGATGAAATTATTACTAAACAATTCAAAATAAATATTATATATTTTTCTTAGTTTTCTTATTTTTCTTATTTTTCTTATTTTTCTTAGTTTTCTTATTTTTCTTATTTTTCTTATTTTTCTTATTTTTCTTATTTTTCTTAGTTTTCTTATTTTTTGAACTTCTAAAACCACCATGTTCAATTGCTGATTCTTCTTCAATATCAGAAATTAAAGTTATTCTTAACAAAATTCTATTATTCCACATTTCTTTTAGTGAACAACTTCTATTATCACGTAAAATATAATGTAAATGATTAATAGGGTTTTCCGGCATATAAGTCCAATTTTCTCCCCACGAATTTTTCATATCAAAAATCACATCATCTTCTGTTTTTTCTAAACCAGTAAATAAAACACCATGACTTGGATATAGTGGTCTATTAAGATCTTGAAGAGATGCATATGCGTATAAACCATTATTAAAATAGTTTTTTAATAAATCTATAATATCATATTCTTGATCATTCTTATTATTATTTTTTTCTTTATATTTTTTAATTAAAGATGAAAAAAATGAATTATTTATATATGTTTCAGTAACATATTTTAATTTAAAACCAAAACTCAATATTTCGGAAATATTATTATCCAATATATTGTGATTGTTTATTACTGCAATTCCATAACTGTTAATTTTATCTAATAATTGTTTTAGAGTATATTGAGGGTTATCTATATTATAATTATTTTCTCTTATTCCAAATTCTAATATCATTTGTTCTTGTCCGTATTTTTCATTTGAAATACTTTGAGTTACTTGATTTAATATTTCTGTTAAAAGTGTTATTTTGTCTTCAAAATATACTTTGATGTTATCATCATAATTAGAATCATTATATCCTAATATTTGTTTTATAGAATCTATAGTTATATTATTAGTTCGAAAATAATCAAAATAAAAAGAAATAACTTCATCAAACTTACCACCTTGACATCCGTAATAATTTTTAATAATTTTATATATATAATGAAATAACATTGCAGATAAATTTTCTTCACACCAACCATCACTATCATATTCTTTACAACAAGGTAATCTACCTTGTATATTTTTAGTTTCAATAAATTTATCAAATATAGAATCTTGTAAATCGTCTAGATATCTAGTATCGTAATATTCATTACATTCTTCATTTTGTATAAAAATACCATCAAATTTTAATTTAATAACTCTAGCAAAAAGTCTAGCAGAAACATGCGCGTAACATGTTCCGAGCAGACCTTGATCTGTATTATAATCAGATATTTGTCTTTGAATAGAATTTCTCGCTATTGAAGCTTGTTCTACAGGTTGTTTTTTATCATCAAATCTATAACTTGTTTGATAAGCCAATTGATCTTTATATTTATCAGGATGAAAAATAACTGTAAATTTATTTGAAAAATATTCTACTATTTGATAAATGTTTTTCTTATCAACATCACCCCAAGCATTCTGAAGTATTAATGATGTATCAGAATTTTTATAAGATCTTGATATATAAATTATAAAATCATCAAGACAACTAAAAAATTCATCAAAATCTAATTCGCCATCATTATTAATATCATATATTTTAATTTGGTCAATAGTAATATTACTCCCCAATCCATTTATGTATTCTTTATTAAAAAGTTCTACTATTTGGTCTATTGTTGCATGGTCATTACCATTACTAGCTTTTCTTAAAAATTGTTCTAAAGCATCCAATTTAAAAGAAGCACGTGATAATCTTATTTTTGGTGATTGTCTTTCACTACCATATTCATTTGAAAAGTAAATGGAAAACCATAAAAGTAAATGTTTTTCACTAAGTGGAGGAAGAAGGATATTATCAAAATAAAAATTATATTCTGGTATATCATTCAATTGGATTCCAGAAATAAAAAAATTATTGTTATTTTCTATAATAAAATTTAAAACAATTCTTATAAGTTTTCGAAAAATAATAATACTGTAATTATTATTTGGAGGGTAAAATATATCTTGAAATTTAGGATCATTAAAGTGCTGTTCATCTATATTAATAATATTTTGAATTTCGAATTTTTCAGCTATTCTTGGTAAAAAACTATTATTGATAGTTTCTATAAATTCTTGTAAAGTTATATAGCCATTACTATCGCTATCAATAATTCCATAAAAATTTAATAAAGATTCATTTGATATAGTATTCTCAGTATTCTCCATTCTTTTTAATTTTGATTATATATATATATATATATATATGAATCCTAAATATTTATTATATTTTTCTTAGTTTTCTTAGCATTTGCTTTCAATAATTTTTCTCGTTTCTTTGTTTCACGTAATTCATCACGTTGTTTTCTTTTGTTTTCTTTTTCTCTTTCTTTTTCCAATTTTTTTTCCAATTTTTCGATTTCTTTTTTCATTTTTTCACGTTCTCGTTGTTCCTTTTTTTGTTCCTTTTCATTACGAGTATTTTCTTTTTCCATTTCTTTTTCCATCATTCGTTCGTCTAACTCAACCATATCGTCCATAATTTTTCCTTTATATTTATGAACTAAACCTTGTAACAAATCATGTTTAATTTCTTCAACATGATCTTCTTGTTGTCGTTGTAATTTTAATAATTTTTTCTCCTCTTTTTGACGTTCTTTATCGTTACGTTTTTCATCTTTTATCATATTTTTGATGGTTTTACGCACAACTTTATATTTTTTATCTTTCTTTTTTTGAGTTTTCTTAATATCTTCTTTTAATGAATTTTCTATAACACTAATTTCTTTGTTTTTAATTTTCATAACAGCCTTTTGCGTTTTGCGGGCATCGCGAATATTCATAGAAACTACTCTTTTTTCTAAATCATTCAGATCAGTTTTTAATAGATTCTTTAGATTATTGATTTTTTGTTTATAAACATTTATATCAAGAATTAAATTATCATGAAGTTGTTTAATTTTATTATTATATTCGTTGATTTCATTATCATATTGTATAATAATAGGATGTTTGGTTATCAATGTTTTCAAAGGAACATCTCCAGAAATTTTTGTACCACAATTGTTTTTAATTGAATATAATGTAGTTCCTTTGTATTTTTCGTATTCTTCATTTAGTGTTTCTATATTTATTTTTATGTTTCCAAGAGCTTCTTTTTTTTCTGCATTACGCTGTTTAATTTGTTCTTTCATTTCTTTTATTTCATCACGTATTTTCTTGACTTCTGTCTTTGCCTCATTTACTAATAATTTGATGTTGGTTTTCACAATTTTTTCACACTGAGATTTCGATTTACCTTCTAAACCGCTGCATATTTCATTTTTTAAAAAATTAAATTTATTTTTATCTAAATCACTTAATTCACCCTGTATTTTTTCGTTGTTTTCAGATATTTTCTGTTGTAAATCATTTATATTTGGATTCATTAATTCACGTACTATTTTTTTATCGAATTTTTCAGCTTGTGATATATTAGGTATTGGTACATCAATGAATTCTATTATTGGCTGTGAAAACTGTCTAGCATCTTTTTCGCGATTTAAATAACTGATATGTCCAGCAATATCATCTAAAAAAGATTCGCGACCCTTCGTTGTAAAATCACCAATTTCATCCAAATATCGGCTTGAAAAGTCATCGAAATTATTTGGTAATTGCTTATCGATTGGTTTACATAAATTGATCAATTGTATTAATTCCATTGGATTTTCAGTTATTGGTGTTGCAGTCATCAATAATAATTTAACAGAATTTGGACCAGATATTTGATATGAATTCATCAATGCCTGATGAAAAGCATTCATGTCAGGGCGTTCTATACTAGATAAATCACCTCCCCCATATAATTTATGTGCTTCGTCTATTATTAAAAGTGTTTTATTCAACGGATCAATTTCTCCATTTTGTTTTACTAATGTCTTATAAAAAGAGTTTTGTTTAGAAACTAGATTACTAAATTGTTTATAAGACATTGGGCGTATACGCCATGATTTCGATAAAAGACGCATACGTTTACTTTGGTCGTTTGGTATTTCTAATCCACTATGTGTAATAAAATTACGTATACTTTCATTACATACTTGATCAAACATATTTTTCCAAATATCATTTTTTAAAGTTGTTCTAGTAACCCAAAGAATTGTATATCCTTGTTTTTCAAAAGTATTCGTAGCCGCTGCAATAGCACTGCACGTTTTGCCAGTACCCACACTGTGCCACAGCAACATTCCTTTGGCAGGATTCATTGGTGTAAAATAATTTCGTATAAAATCTTGAGTTGGTGTATATTTTATTACTTCGCCAGAAGCACCACCCGATTGTTTACATAAGTTTTCCATTTTTACAACATCCCATGCAAAATCTCCGTAATTGTTACGAATATTATTACGCATTTCTTCGAAGTTCATTAGTGGTGATTGGTTAGTCTCACCAATAAAATACTTGGGTTCTTCAGAGACAATACGTAATTTTGGTCCACCACCAATTCCATCGAAATTACCAACGCCAGATTGGTCACCACCATAAACAAATTCGGCACCTTCTGGCAGTTCTTCTTCTAGATCGTCATCTAGACCAATAGAGAACATGTGAATATTTCTATTTAATTCATAATCAACCGAACCATAAATAGCGGTTTTTTCTAATTCATGTGAAAAATGATATAATCGAACATCGATATTAAGGGCTTTTAAATAAAGGTCCATAGTAGTTTTTGAATTCAAAAAACTAGGTCTTAATTTTTCAGGAATAGACAAATCGTATACATATACATAAAGAGGCCATCCACGGGTTGGATGGAATTCCAACCCTTTCTGGCCACATGTACGTGTACCACGCCCTATAACTTGTTTTTGATCGGCAGGATTAACGGATGGTTCATATATATGTATATATTTTATATCAAACAAATCGATACCTTCTTTGAACCCACTATCCATTACAATAATGCGAGCTAAATCACCATATATATTTGTAGGGCGTTCATTGAAGTTCTTTAAAATGGATTTTTTCATGGTAGTGGTTATTGGTTGATCATAAACTGATACCGATGACAAGAGATAAAAATTATTACCTTTTGATTTTAATAATTCATCATTTGAGAACAAATCTATTTTATCATATTTTTTATTGGATTTTGGATTTTGGTTTTGTTTAGATGAATAACCTAGTTTCATTCCTTTTGCCATTAAAGCACCAGCTATCAATTTAGCACCATATGTACCCGATTTTAAATCTGAAAAAATGAAATGTTTGAATTTTTTCCCGTACTTTTGCATGTCTTTTTTATCTAATTTTTCGATTTTATCTAATAAAACGTGTAATTTGGGCGAATGATCCTGCATATCTTCTAGTAGTTTTTCTGGTGAAAATTCAGGATTATCAAACTTATATTGATTATCACCTTTACTCCAATTGGATCTTTTTCTTATACATGTAGGATCATATGATATAATACCTTGTTCTTTTATCATTTTTTCTAAATCTTTTGTTGAAAATTTACCTTCAAATGTTTTACTAAATTCATATTCAGCTAATTGATCAATGGATTCATTTTCACTTTCAGTATCATGGCTATTATGAGACATGAATTATAATATAATATATAAGTATAAATTAATGATGGAAGAACTCGCTTCAAATAATGAAATAGATAAATTAACACTAGAATTATTTATGAATAAAAAAAACTATAAAAAGTATCTAGAAAAAACAGATCCAAAAAAATATTCAGATATGCAATTACATCATATGGAAATTGACAAATACAGAGGAACTATTTTAACGATGACCGACGATTTATTAGAGAACCCAAACTTACAAATAACCACTGAAATAAATGAGGTATTTGATGCTTATACAAAAATAATTATTAGATATTTGAAACATAAAGAAATAGAGAACAATTTAGAAACATGCGAAGAAGATGTAATGTTTGGAACGATAGATCAAGATGAGCAAAGACAATCATCACAAATGAAATCTTATTGGAGTGGAGAACAAGTAGTGAAAAGATCCGCAAAAGTAAAAGACATATCAAAATTTGGTGTAGATATGTTTCTAGTAAATAACAAACAACTATGAATAATTTATAATAATACTATATATGAAAAAAACAAAACATTATAATAAAAAAAAACATAATAAAACAAAAAAATTTACAAAAATGAATTGTAATCCAGCTGTAAAAAATAAAACGCCTATAAAAGATAGTTGTTTTACACCGGATGTTTTGAATCTAATAAAGAATACATATAATGAATACCATCCTTCATCCAAAATATTGAAAACTAATCCGAAAGATATATGGTATGACTTAAAACAACGATTGTCTACATGTAAAAAAGAGGATTGCTGGTTAAAAGAAATAAAAGATGTTAATATAAAAAATAAATTAATAAAAAATATTTTTGCACCATATCAACCAACAGAATGGAAGAAAAATCGAAGTGCATGGTTATCAAATTTTGATATATCCGATGTTCTCCATCAATATGAAAAATCACATAAAAAATTCAAAATAATTGGACCTACACCAATTGATTTTAATTCACGTCCAAATGATATGAATGGACAGTGTGTTTGGGAAGATTTATGCGATTTTTCATTAAGTAGATTTATTTCCAAAAATAAAGATAAAACAAAAATAGGAATTGTTTTTAATTTAGATAGACACGATCAAGGCGGTTCTCATTGGGTGTCTTTGTTTGTGGATTTAGAAGATAAATTTGTATTTTATTTTGATAGTGCAGGAGATAAAATAAAACCTGAAATTGAAAGTTTAGCTAATAACATAATAAAACAAGCGTCTGAATTACCAAAATCGATTGTTCTCGAATTTCATCAAAATTATCCAGTAGAACATCAAATGGGAAACAATGAATGTGGAATGTATTCTTTGTTTTTTATAGTTACAATGTTAACAAATGAAATAGATGAACCCAATAAAATATTTAATAATTTTAAAGACAAAATCGATTTTTTCAAAAAAGAACGAATAACAGATAGATATATGAATAATTATAGAAATATATTTTTCAATGTTGAATCATAAATATTATATCTCTATATTTTAGAATAGAATAGAATGATTGAAACAGATGAATCAAAAAATGATAATATAAAAATAAAGTTTAAAGTATATCCTTATGTAGATATAAATAGAAAAGATAATCATGTGGGTGATATTAAAGTCGTTATGAATACCGATAACTTACCATTTACTTATTTTGATCAAGTAGATCATATGATGTATAATTTGTTTGGTTATGTAAGAGACAGAGATAAACCGGAAAAATATTTTATTAATAAAACACATGAAAAAGTATATAAACCACCAGAATATTTGGGTGGCAAAAATCGTAAAACTATGAAAAAATCTGAAAAAACTAGAATAAATAAAAAGTCTAAAAAAAATAAAAGAAAAACCTACAAAAGATAAAAATACAATAATATAAACAGATTTATATATTATTGTATAAATGTCATTATACGTTAACCCTGAGAATCAAAAATTATTATGGAATATAATAAATAAACATCCGAAGATAATAGAATATTTTTCGAATAGACCGTCTGAAAACCAATCATATTGGTTTCAATCATGTATAGGATACATATATGAAAATATAAAATATGAGAACTTGACAATTGACAAATTACAACACTGTAACAAAGAAACATTAAAATATATGTTATCTACTATAAAAGAACCTTCTATTAATAATGATTTACGTAATGATGTTCAATATAGTAGAACAAATGTAGAACAAAATTTGTCAAAAAGTGATTTATTAAATAAAAATTTTGCCATTCGTCAAAAAGAATACGAAGATATGAATGAAAAAAAAGTACCAGATACTATTGATTTTCGTGATAAAATAGATGATGAACCAATTTCTAATATGGACGAAGTGTTGAGAACTCATTTACAGATGCGTGAGAATGAATTGAAACAATATGCACCATTACCAGTAGTTCCTGAAAATAAAAATATTTCTGATATTCAAGATTCGAAATTAAAAAAATCCGTTTCATGGGAAGATAGTGAAATCGAAATATTAAAAAAACAAATACGCGATCTTTTTAAAAAAATGGATAAAATGCAAGAAGAAATTGATGTTCTCAAATAAAAAAATATTATTGAACAAGAAGAAATAAAAGAAAAATCAATATAAAAATATAAACCATAATACTACAAATGAGTCTATTTGAAAACACTGTGTTTATTAATTTGGAACATCGTACAGATCGGTTAGAACACGCAGTTAGTGAATTCAAAAAAATGGGCATTAATGCAGAACGAGTAAATGCAGTAAAAATGCAAAATGGTGCTATTGGGTGCACTTTGAGTCATATCAAATGCATAGAATTAGCAAAAAGTCGTAATTGGGATCAAGTATTTATATGTGAAGATGATATTACTTTTTTGAATCCAGAATTATTAAAACAAAACATTGAAATGTTTTATAACAATGACGATATTCTTTGGGATGTTCTCATAATAGGGGGTAATAATGTACCACCATATCAACAATTATACGAATACGCAGCTAGGATTTTTCGTAATCAAACAACAACTGGATATATAGTAAATAAACATTATTATGATACGCTTTTGAAAAATTTCAAAGAAAGTGCAGCTAATTTATTGCGAAATCCTGACAATAAACGTGAATATGCATTGGATATTTACTGGAATCGATTACAAATGCAGGATTTTTGGTATATGATTACTCCTCCTACTGTAAAACAATATGAAAATTATAGTGATATTGAAAAAAGAAATACGAATTATGATTTTTTGATGTTAGATATGGAAAAACAATGGTATCTTGATCAATTGAAATTAGCAAACGAAAAAAGTTAATATTTTGGTTTTTTGAAAGTTTTTCTTTTTTTGTTCTTACGTTTTTTTGTTTTTTTTATCAATATGATATATAGAAAAATAAATGGATTTTTTAGGAGAAGTATATTTTTGGGATATTAATTCATTGAATCAAACCTGTAGAAAAGGAACTTTAGTAAAAAATGACGATAATCCAGATAATCTTTACAATTTGATACTACCTGAAACTACTACATTTGATGAAGATAAAAACCTACCTTATTTTATTGAAAATACTACACAACTCATTGGAACGATTGATGAATACAATATTTTTAGATGTATAGATAAAGTAAAATTCAAAAATAGTATGCTCCCTGCATGTTCTTTGAAAGAATTAAAAATTATGAAAAAAGAATCTGATTTAAAAGACTATAAGGATTTTAAGGAGAGGGTGGTTGATAAAAATGTAATAAAAAACACTTTGGATTTACCTGAAAGTACAATAAAAAATTTTCCTAATTTAAGCATAGATAAAAGTAAGAAAAGTTATTTATATTTTTTTTCTGGTCCCGCATCTTTAGTCGGTGGTCCCGAATCTTTAGTCGGAAAAAATAAAGTGGGTTATTTCAATCCAGATAAGACTAAATTTTTTGAAAACAACACACGTGAAATAGATTTTAATGATGACATTATAAATTATATCAAGGAGTTTAATAAACTGAGTGATGGTCATTACATTTTTTTAAACTATACAATTGCTTATGATATAGAAAAAGAAAAAGAAAAAGAAACTGACAATTTGTACCATATTTCAATTAATGATAAAAAATATTTAATTATATTAATGGCCGATGATGATATAGAACAATATACTAATAAAGATTTGACCAATGAAGAATTGACCAGCTACTTTTCTAAAAAATATGAAATAAAACAAAATTATTCTGCTGGTGGAAAACGTAATAGCGTTCGTAGAAAAAAAAATAAGAAATCAAAAACCATTAAAACTGTATATAGAAAAAACAATCTTCAGAGTAGTAGAAAATCACGAAAATCAAGAAAACATTAATGTAATTCAATACATAAAACACACCGATTTCACTATTACATTTTTTCAATTCAATTGTATAGTAATGTAATACTATTTCACGTAATATTGATAAATATGAAAAATTATCATTATTACTAATTTTATACATTTTTGTAAATTTATTTTCTTTTTCATTTTTATTAATGTCAATTCTAATATATTGATTTTTCTAATTTATCACCTATTTTAATTTCGCTAGCAAATACTTTTTTTATTGTGTTTTTCGACTAATCAATTGTAAATTCACAAAATGGAGATTTTGTTTGAACAACAATATTAGGACTACTATCAACACCATTTTTTATCATTCTTTATAGGTGTAGTATAAAAGCTAAATCTATAATATACGTTTCTAAATTTTTATCTTTGTCGTCTTTGAAATATTCTTTTATAAAATCAGGCGTAGTCGGATTATAACTGTCATTATCAACTTCTATTGACAATTTAGACATTTTATGCATTTTACTCAATATATATTTAATTTAGATTTTTCAATTACCCAATCTCATAAAATTACCTAATACTGTTTTATTTTTTTGTTCAAATTCCATCGATTTCAATTTTGCAGCATGTTCTTTTTTCATCATTGTCTCGCGATATTGACGTTCTTGTTCTGACAACATCAATTCTGCTTGATTTTTCTCTAATGGTGTCATAGATACTTTACTTCGTTCTCTAACATAATGATCTACAGAAGAAAACTGTGGTACTTTTTCATAATCATTTTCACTTACTGCAAATATCGTTTGATCTTTATGCACTTTACGTAAATCATCGAATTTCAACTTACTGAATACATCACATGCAACATATTGATCATTATCCTCTTCATCATAATAACCAGTACCACTTTGTGTATTGATGCATTCGACACCGCGATATTTAGCTAAGACTGTGTTCGAATTTTCTTCTTTAAAACGTTGAAAAACTTGTCCAATATTTTTAGAATTTACATTTTCAGGAACTTTATATATATTATCGTCTTTTGTGAACCAATCATTTTTAGATACATCAGGCTTCGATGACATATTTTCTTCGAATAATTGGTTGAATCTGCTTTGAAATTCATTTGTAGGCATTTCATTGATTGTATTTCGAATTTTATTTGAGCTCGATTTATCATAACAGTTTGTATTCATGGATTCATATTTCATTTCTTCTTTAGGAACTGGACGATTTTGTTTTGTTTGATTTTCATAAAATTGTACAATAATATCAAATGCTTTTTTATAAAAAAGAAAATAATCGGGACTTAGATTCGATTTATCAGGATGTGTCATTAGAACGATTTTTTTTGCTCGTTTCAAATCCTCGATACTAATATCATATGAAAGACCAAATAAGTCTAATAATTCGTTTAATTTATACATATGAATATTTAAATTATGTGTTTTTGTGGGTGTTGTCATTATAATGATATATCAATATATTTTTTATATTTTATCATAAACAAAATATAAAAATTGTATATATTGATATATATAATGCTTCCAATAATAACCGTAATCAACGACCGAACCCATTTCGTAGAAATACTTCAAACAAATCCGGGTGCTGTCGTTATCAAGTTTGGTGCAAATTGGTGTGGACCATGTAAAATGATAGAGAACCAAGTACATATGTTAATGAATATGATGCCTAATAATGTACAAAGTATAATTGTAGATGTAGATGAATGTGTGGATTTATATAGTTTTTTAAAAAGTAAAAAAATGGTAATTGGTATACCAGTAATATTAGTCTACTATAAAGGTAATCTTAATTATATACCAGACGATAGAGTAGTTGGTGCAGATAGTAATCAAATAAATATATTATTCAATAAAGTAGTTGATCGCGTAACTGGTAAAAAATAATTTTATCGTTTCTTACGCTTTGTATTACGGCGATTTTTCTTGCGTCGTTTCGTTTTTCCACCAACTGCTGGTTTTTGTTCTAAATCATTATTTGATGATTCTGTATTTTCTACATCAGTTGGTTTTTGTAAAACATCTTTTATTGGGTTGGATATAATAGCAGGAATTGCTGCGTTTTCAGGAATAGGTGATTTTGAAAATACATCAGGCAACATAGATGTAGCGCTTTTATTATCAGACTCATTATCAGAAGTTTTATCTAAAAATGTAGCATAAGCTAAAACTAAAGATGTTATGCCAATAAAAGCATATGCTAATACAGGAATACGTTCTTGATTCATTATAAAATAATAATTTATATTATAATGATATTTTTATATATTACCAATCATTCATTAAATTATTTGCATTTATATTTGGCACATATTTTGTTATCAAATCGTCATTATAATCTTCAATAATATCTAATTTATCATTTTCAGACACTGTATTACTTTCAATAACCTTTAATATTTCTAATATACGAAAATATCGTGAAATATGATAAATGGATGAAATATTATAATCACTATCATTATACCGTAAATCATAACCAGAATATGATTTGAACATTTTTGGATAAAAAATATGGTTTATTGTTTCTAAATTATTAGTAGTATTATAAATATTAATAGAATCTGGCAATGGATCTGATGCTAATGTAGAACTTAGTTTATTTTTTATAATGTGTTTATTATTAAAAATGAAACTAAAAAAAAAGGTTTGCCAAAACATTTATTTTATATAATATTATATTTTTATACTTTTTAATTTACTAATATTTTACTAATATTCATATTTTCTTAAACGAGCCTCAATACATTTATCCGTCCATTTTTGTTTTATTTCTTGAGAAACTGTACAACGCATAAGTCGTTCAAATTGTTCTGGATTATCGAAAAATAAAACATGTCCTTCATCTCTTTTCAATTGTCCAGTAGCCATAGCAACTTTGAAGTAGAAATCTTCATCTTTACTACCAACTAAATGTTTAGTCATTTTAGAACCAGTTATAGCATCACGTATTGGTTTTCCTGGTGTAGTAGGTGTTGAATAAAATTCGATTTCGATCTGTTTGCGACCATATGGTATTTTTATATTATGATATCCTTTGTCTTGGTTTTTAATATCATCTTTCTTTGATTTTTTACGATTTGAGTTGACAGTTGTGAATGACATTGATTCACTAAAATCATCTGATAAACCTACGTTTTGGTAATCATCGAAATCATTATTACTTGGATGAAAGGTGTCGTCTTCGTATTGCATTTTATTTAAAGCTTTTTAGATAAGAGTATCTTTTTAAGATTTTATATATTAATAATGGTTATTTGTTTAAATCAATTTTTTATAAAATAATTTTTTCAAACTTGTATAAACACTAATATATATATATGACATATATATAGATGTCATTCAACAATGAATTATTAAGACAATATATAATTAATAATTTCTTGAAAGATCAAATTTCTATAGAAAATAACTCAAAAAATCAAAGTGAGTTGGATAGTTTTATAGAAATGCCTACTATAGAAAAAACTATCACTAATGAAAAAACCGAACAAAAAGGTGAAACAAAAAGTATTTATAAATATTTAGACAACGATATTTTATCAAAAGAATTTTGTTTGGACAGAGAACGTGAAATTTTAGAAATGAAAAAATACATGATTTCATTATGTTTTTTTAACATCAATGAAGAATTGAAAACACCTTTTTTAGAATTTTTATTTGATAATCAAACCGGTGAATTTTCATTTCCAAAAAAAGAATTACAAATGGATATTCTCGCTAATTTATATAAAAAGGAAAATGAAAAAAAAATAAATATAGAAAATACTACACCATTTCAAAAAATGAATTCTCTTACAAATGAAGATCATGATGAAACAAATGAAAACGAAATCGAAACAATGTGTGATGATGTCGAGATCGAATTTTTTAATCAGTGTTCAAAATTTGCACAAGAGATTGTTTTTTTAACAGATGACGTATTGAAACAGCGATATTTAGGATTTATTGAAAAAGATGATATATTGTATGTTGTTTTTGATGTAACTAATATTACTATTTTAGAGAACATTCATAATAATAATAAAAATGGTTTTTTTATTGGCATTATTGATGAAATTGTGAATAGGAAAAAAATTTTTGAAACCCCTATCGATGAAAAAATAATAGACCTATTTGAAAGTTCTCCACTTTTAAAAAATATTTTTGATTATAACAATAAAGAGACTATAGTGCCTAAGTTAGTATATTTATGTATTGATGGTGGGTATGAAGACGATGATGAAGATGAAAACGAGGCGACTGAAACGGAATCTATTAATAGTGTTATTGAAGAAAAACCAGTTATTATAGAAACTGATAATAATTATATGAAAGAAAGATCAGATATTTTAAACGCAAAATCACCATTTGTTAAAAAAAATATAGAAAATAATAATAATAATAATGAAGAAGAAATAACAAAAACAGTAGAAATAATTGAAACTGAACAACCAGTACAACCAGTACAACAACCAGTACAACCAACTGAACAACCAGTACAACCAACTGAACAACCACTACAACCAGCTGAACAACCAGTACAACCAACTGAACAACCAGCTGAACAACCAACTGAACAACCAGCTGAACAACCATCTGAACAACCAGCTGAACAACCAGCTGAACAACCATCTGAACAACCAGCTGAACAACCAGCTGAACAACCAGCTGAACAACCAGCTGAACAACCAGCTGAACAACCAGCTGAACAACCAGCTGAACAACCAATTCAACAACCAACTGAACAACCAGTACAACAACCAGTTCAACCAGTTCAACAACCAGTACAACCAATTCAACAACCAGTACAACCAATTCAACAACCAGTACAACCAATTCAACCAATTCAACAACCAATTCAACAAAAGGGTGGATCTACATACAAAAACTTATATTATAAAACTAATAATACAAACAATTCACAATCACCTATTTTATCAATAGTAAATCCAAAAGTAAATCATCCATTATTTGATAACGTTTATTTGTTTACATCAGAATCATTTATAAAAGGTTCTCAAAAAGGTCTTGTACAAGAATTTATAAAATCTGTTGTAAATAATACAACAACAAACGAAATAAATAAAATAAAACGTTATGCATTAGAGATAGATTCTGTAAAATATTATAAAGATGTTGATGTTAAAACTTTGATTGAGAAAAATGAAATAATAAGCCCAAATTATGATGTTTATTGTTTTTACGAAGATAACCGTGAGTACTGGGCAGTCAAAACAATAAATAATTTTACAGAAATATAGTATTCATATATATAATTATTATATATGAATTTTACAAAAGACAATGATTATACATTTTCGTCAGGATAATAGCTCAATAAAAATCGTGATAAAATATCTTCTTCAACCTCTTCTTTCATATTATCATTGATCTCATCAGCTAATGGTTTACGTTGATATATATTTTCGAATTTTTCTACATAGTCAAGAAGACTTTTTGATTTTTCTTTATAAACGTTCTCATTTTCTTCTATAATTTTTTGGGATAATTCAACTTCTTCAAATTCTTTCAATAATTTTTCTTGCTCATCTAAATCTTTCTTTTTAATTATTTCATCTTTTTGTTTCAAAATACTCTCTTTTTGTTTCAAAATATTTTCTTTTTCAAATAATTTTTGTTGTTGTTGGCGTATAAATTCATCTCTTGTTTTTATTTCATCTTCTGCATTAATTAATTCAATATCTTTTATATTTGTCTGTTTATCTAATTCTAGATACCATTGATGACGTGTTTCATTGGCACTGACAATAATATCACAAATATCTGGTTTTTTCAATTGTTCAAAACGTTCTCGTTCTACTGTACCTGGTTTACCTTCAAATTTACGTTTGAACTCTTTAATGATATCATCATGTATTATAGGACTGGTTTCCATTAAACGATCAAATTCTTGTCTACATAATTTTAAAAAATGACCAGCATCCATACGCTCTTCGGGTTTTTTTGCAAGTTCAATACGTATATTACGAGAAAATTTATCCCAGGATATAGATGATACACGATGAGCCTCGTTCAATTCGGCTATCTTTAAGTATTGTTGAACAGTCGTCAAAATACCAATAAAAATGTTGATAGCACCGATAGCCATAGGCGAATATACTTGATATGCGTCTGGAAGACTGGTTTGTGCAAAGGATGCTGTTCCACTAATTGTAGATAATACAATAGCAGGAATAGTAAACCAAGCATTCAAATTCGAATATTTTTCATGTGAACGCGCATTCAACCATTTATAACATTGGGCTACATCACACCATTCAACCATGATAACTTCGTTCTCAGGAGACCATTCAACAGGTTTTGTAGTGGATCCTGTGCTACTCGAATTATCACTATTATCAACTTGTTTTGATGATTTGATTTCTAAAGATTCAATATTGTTTTCATTTTTTTTCTCATTTTCTTTGTTTGGCATGTTTTCAAATATATATAATATCAATATAAATTTGAACGAATACAAATAATATTTGTATTATTTGTATCTACAGTTTGTAATATTACTCGGTATTGGATTCAACGACTGGGAATTCAGATGTCATTCCTTCAAAAGCATTAACAATTTCAGGTTGATGTTGGTCAGTGTTTTCTACAACTGGTTCTTCAACAGTCATTGGATTATTTACAAATTCAGCAGGCGTTTCAATATTCTCAACAACTTCTTCTTTATTTTCTAATTCTAATAAAGGTTCTACTTCTATTTGTGGATTTTCTTTTTTAATTGTTTCTAAAAATTCTACATCTTCTAAAATAGGTTCGATTTTAACATCCTCTCCTATTATGTAAAAACGGTTCAATTGGTCTTCATCTCCAATATCATCTATAGAAAAAGTACGATTAATATTAATGTTTTCTTCTATTTCAGTATAAAATTCCTGCATTCTCAAATAAAGTCGATTCAATTGTTTTCTTTCTGAAATATGGAAAAAAGACACGTAGTTTATATAAAGTCCGACTTGTTCTCTTAAAAGACGATTTTCATATTCTAAAGTATTCAAAAAATTAGAAATAGAGAACCCTATTTTATGATTATCATTATAATGTTCTATAGTATCATTTTTATCAAGGGTTTGACCATATAATTGATTTATTAAAAACAGAATATTATTATGTATCTCTTTGATGTCGTCTAATTTATATTCTTGAAATGGTTCTAAATCTTTATATGCCGGGTAGGATTTAAATTCTAATTCAGCAACATTCATATCCGCGCGATTATCTTTGATGTGTGTAATAATTAAATTATATAATTTATAATAATCACAATACATTCTATTATTCATAAGAGCACGGTAACGATCAATATGTTCCATTTCCATAGCAAAAGTTTTGTATTGAAAATAGAAAGAATCGAGGCAGAATAAAAAAATTTTTTTATTATTGGTTTTGATCAACTCATTATAAATAAGTTTCAATTGTGAAAGTTTATCAGAAACTAACATTTTGACCTTGGCTATTTCTTTTTTCAAAGTAATAATGTTCTCAAAATTATTGCGTAGTTTTTCGATTTGAAAAGCATGATTATGACTCATTTACAAAATATAATAATATATAATATTGAATATTTTTTATGGACAACAAATACTATATATTTCTCTTTGTAAATCTTCATATTCTTCCTCTAAAGTATTTTTATTGAATGCCTCCATATATACAATCGTATCTATATCTATGTCATTGGTTTTTATTCGTTTATTAATCGGTATATGTTTTTTTAATTCCCAATAATTATTGGTTTTATTATCATAATTAAATTTATATATGTTCTCATACATAATTTTATAATAAATATAATTTGCAAAATCTGTATCATATAGATCTATACTCATGAATGCGAAATAATACGGTTTTTTATTTTCATTTACTTTATAATGCATATCGATATATGTTATATTACCAATACCATAATTATGGAATATTTCAATTATATCATTTTGTTTAAATTTACCTAAAATTCTAGGTATATAAATATTGATAGACTTTGACATATTATGTATTTATTATTGTTTTTATTTACATATTTGTATTCAATTTTTTTGATGAATTTCTAATTTGTTTATAAGCGTCAGTCATATAATTTATTTGACACCAATCTCTACAGAAATATAGTTTATACGAGTATATACATGATGATAACAATTCATTAATTTCACATAAATGTTCTCCACAGTTCGAACATTTGTAAATAATTTCAGTGTAAGTCTCTAATAATTCATTCAATACTAGTTTCATATTAGGTCTATGTTCTACATTGAAACTGTATATATAATCTTGAATATCTTTAGGTAATATACGAATATCCATTTGAATGATATAGTTAATTTTCAAACTATTATAATAGATAGTAATAAATCAATTTTTTACTATTTATTTCATAAATAAATAGTAAAAAATGAAAACAAAAATATTGTAAACAAAAAATTGAATACAAAAATTGAATACAAAATAAGTAATAAATTGATCTATAATAATTATAATTAAAATGTCTAACTTTACTGAAAACGCTTTTATTGAAAACGCTTTTATTGAATTTCACAATAAAAATGGTGATTTACCATTTCCAATTGTATCTGAATCCGAAGATTTCGGTATTCTCCGTATAAAAATGAAAAAAACAGAAATAACAAAAAAAAACCTTTTTATATTATTTACAATTGATAAAACCGGTTCTATGGATGAATATGTAAAAAATAGTACAAAAATGCAATATTTAAAACAAACTTTTAAAAATATGCTTTATTATTTATCAAAACAAGAACTTGAAATTTATATACGTGTACAATCATTCAATACTGATGTCGATGTCGATATAGAAAATATAAAAATAACAAAAGAAAACGTATCTGAATTATGCACAAAAATAATGAATATTCAAGCAGAAAGTTCTACAAACATCGAACTTGCACTAGAAACAGCAAAAAAAACACTCAATGATTATTCAATAGAAAACCCAGAACATGAAATTGCACATATTTTCATGACAGATGGACATCCTACAATCGGCGAATCTAATATTGAAAAATTATCAAAATTAGTAGATAATAGGTTTTATAATATTTTTGTAGGATACGGATTGGATCATAATGGTCATTTAATGAAAAAAATAAGTAAACATCCTAATGCGGATTATCAATTTGTAGATGACATGGAAAACACTGGTTTGGTATATGGCGAATCTATACATCAATTATTATATCCAGCTATAAAAGAACTAGAAATACGAGTAGATGATGGACTTATTTATGATTGGGAAACAAATGAATGGAAAGATAAATTATATATAAATGTTCTAGTAAGTGAAACAGAAAAAATATATCAAGTAAAAAAAAATAAAATTGACATTATGGAGATCGATTTATATGGTAAAACACCATTTCAAACAGAAAGACAATTAATAGAAACAATTAATCAACTACCTGATCTAGTGGATTTGGATACCAACCAAATAAAAGAAGTAGATTTAACTAAATATATATATCGCCAAAAAGTACAAGAAATCCTATATAAAGCGAATAATTTATTATTTGGTCAGATTTATGAATTAAAAATAACCATGAAAGATTTATTTCGAAAAATGCGTGGATATATGCGTGAAAATAATCTTTTGAATGACCCTTTTATGAAATTATTATGCGATGATATTAGCGTAACATATCAAAATATGGGCCTAACTAATGGTTTACCATTTACTTATAACCGTCAAACATCACAGGGTAGACAGAGATCATATAATGTTAGATCTACATCGAATGCTGATGAAAATTTATTAAGAAGTAAAAACAACCGACTAGATATCGATACACAACCTTTACGTTTACAAAGACAATATGCTGTATCTAGTGCAATGTTTACTAGATCAATTGCAACAAATGATTTTGGAACTATTGATGAATTTGATGATAACAATATAGTAGAACGATCGTTAAACATAAATACAGATAATATAGAACAATATAATACAGAACAAGATAATACTGTCGACGACGAAGATAATTTGGATAATTATTTGGTATCAAATGAAGTAACATCATGCTATTCAACTCCGAGCGTTTTAAATACAATGCGTAGTATTAGTCAAAATATTTAGACCGGTGGAAGATTTCAAAACTTCAAATGTATAAATATTAATAATATAAGTTTTTAGTATATAAATAAATACAATATTTTTTTATTGATTAAGCATCAAAACTATATAAATAAAATATATCATATTTATAAAAATATGAGTACGCAAGAAGTTCCAAGTAATTTTAAATCGATCATTAATGATTTTACGAGAGATTTGACAACCACATTTCCAGAATATGCTTATTTATGGTCGAAATGGTCTGGACAGGTATCTGATATTGATATACAAGAACTGTTTAATTATATTTTAACAATATATCCTACACGTTTTTTCGATATATTATATGAAAACGATACAATTTTCAAAATGGATGATGATACAGAAGTTAATTTTTTACCAAATGTAAATTTTCGTTTATTATATAATTGTGAAGATATTACTGAAAATACCAAAAAATCCATATGGAAGTACTTACAGTTAATATTATTTAGTATTGTTGGTGCAATAAAAGATAAAACGAATTTCGGTGATACTAGTAATATATTTGAAGGTATAGACGAAAATGATTTACAAGACAAATTAGCAGAAACCATGAATAGTATGACTGATTTTTTTAAAAATTTAGAAGAAAGTTTCAATAATAGAGATGACGACGAAGAAGTTCCTAATCTAGTAGATCCAGATATTGAGATGCCAAACATGGAAAAAATGCAAAAAGATATGGAAAATGTGTTCGAAAATATTTTTAAAAACATGGAATCAACCACGGATACAGAAGATGGTGGTGATGACGATACAAAAAGTTCTTTTCCAAAAATGAGTGGATTACCTGATATAAAAAACATCCATGAACATTTAAAGACATTATTTGAAGGTAAGATAGGAAAATTAGCAAAAGAAATGGCCGAAGAAATAAGTGAAGAATTTGCTTCGGATCTAGGTAATGGTAGTGAAAATATTAAAAATACACAAGATGCTATAAAACATTTAATGAAAGATCCAACGAAACTCATGGGATTGATGAAAAAAGTAGGAACCAAATTAGATTCAAAAATGGAGAGTGGTGAAATATCGCGTGAAGAGTTAATGAAAGAAGCTCAAGGATTATTAGGAAAAATGAAAGATATGGGCGGTGGAGATGATTTAAGTAAAATGTTTAAAGAAATGGCAAAAAAGATGGGAATGGGAAATAATGTTAAAATAAATAAGAATGCGCTCGATAAATTAACAAGGATGGAAGAAACACGTGAAAAAATGAAGAGTCGTGTGTTACAAAAAAAAATGAAAGAACAAGCTGATTTTGAAAAAAAGAAGGCTGAAATTAGAAAACGGGTAGAAGAGCAACAAAAAATAGCATCTAATTATTCATTGAATCCTACTGATGCAACAAATGAATTTGTATTTCGTTTAGAAGGAGAAGATAAACAGGAAAAATCATTTATTCATCCAGATTTAATAAAAGAGATGCAAGAACAAGAAAACAAGGTCGGAAATAATAATGGAAACAATGGAGGAAACAAAAAGAAAAAGAAGAAAACAAAAAAATAAATCTATCTATTAATATATATGGGAATTACAAAATATATTAATTTCAAAATATTTTTTTTAAGTTTAGTATTTGGTTTGTTTGCAGTTTATATGACAATGCCTGATACTAGAAAAGTATTAGTATACCCGACACCTGAAAATGTAAGTTTATTACAATATAAAGATAAAACAGATACATGTTTTTCATTCAAACAAAATGAAGTAACATGCCCAAAAGATGAAAATGATATATCAAAAATACCTTTACAAAATTAATAAATGTTTTTATCTTTGTATAATATAAAAACAATACCAAAATGAATTTTCAAAGATTATTAAATACTGAATATGGAAGAAACATTATTTCCATATTTTTAGGTTTAGGATTAGCAAGTCTTTTTAGAAAAGTATGTACTGATAAAAATTGTATTATTTTCAATGGACCAATCATAGGAGATATAGAGGGTAAAACATTTAAATATGGTGATAAATGTTATAAATATTCAGTAAATGCAGATAAATGTGATTCTACAAAAAGAATTGTTGGTGTTGTAGAACCAGATTATATTAAAAATAACTTATTTAACCAATAAATGGATATGATAAATAAAAATTCGTCAAACTATACAATATTTAGAAGTTTACTATTGTATAGTTAAAATGGAAAATATAACTAGAATATCGGATCTCCCTTTAGATAATAATATGCAATATTCATCAACAATCCCTATTATAATGCAACCACAACAAACAAAAAAAGTATCATTTGAAGAAAGCCAAGGTCAGAATTATATTCCTATGAATGTACATCCAAATCCATATGGTATTTCTACACAAAATCCAATTATGCCACCTCCACAACAACCAAACGTTTCACATAATCAACCGGTTTTATCACAAACTTATATTCCTCCACCACCACAATCTCAATTTTTATCTGAAGAACAACAAATGGAACTACAACAATTATCACATCAACGTATTCCATCAAGAGATATTCCTCATGATACTACTATGTATCAACAAGATGTACAAATAAAGCCGAATTATATTCCAAAATCAAATATATCAAGTGATTATGTTCGTGATAGTGAAGATATGACAGAGAAAAACTATAAAGAATATCAACAAAAGAAGAAAGAAAAAAATCAATTGGATAATATCCTAACCGAATTTCAAATCCCCATTTTTGTTGGTATTTTATTTTTCTTTTTCCAATTACCGATTATTAATAAGATGATATTTAAAAAATTTAGTTTTTTATCTTTACATGATTCTGATGGAAATTTTAATATTTATGGATTATTATTAAAAAGTATATTATTCGGTGGAATTTATTATTCAGTTTTTAAAGCAATAAATTTCATGTTAGATCTATGATTTATTATAATATTTTTTTAGTCATGTTGTTACGTCTTTCTCGAAATTTTTTCATAAAACTGGAAATGCTAGATGTTTTTTTATTAGTTTTTCGCTTCTTATATTCAGATACTGTATTTTTCATTTTTAATAAAGTATTATTTTTATTTTTGTCTTCTTGTTCTTCTTTTTGTTTTTGCTCTTGTTCTTCTTTATTTGATTTTTTATCAATTATTTTTACTTCTTTTTTATAATTATTCAAAATTGATTTTGAAAAAATAGATTTATTATTTATTTTATCAGGTATATATTTCAAAAACCACATTTCATATTCTCTGCTATTACGGTTATTACTTAATTCTTTATATTTTTCTGCTTTTTCAGAACGTATAGCATCTTTAGTCAGTTGTTTACCATAACAACTCATACTAAAACGTTTTAATAAACCGCGTTGTTCAATGCGATTTTTTTGTTGAATTTCAAATAAAAATTTTGCCATACATCCTAATTTATCTTTATTATAAAAAGGCATATTGGTGTATAAAAAGACTAAATAAAATGATAATATTGTATCAATAGTTGCTATATTTATTTCTCTATTACCCATAATTATTTTATTATAATTATGACAAGCTATTGGTTTAAATATAACTACTAATGGAGCATTATCAACATATATTTCAATATGTTCAGATATTAATTCACCAATTTCAGAAAATTTCGTTGTTTTTATTTTGTTGTAATTATTTCTTTCTAAGTGTTCTTTTAATATCATTGCACATTTTTCAGGATCTTCATGTATAACATCAAAATTAGATGTTCTTTGTATATCTTCATTATTTGAATTATTTATTTGATTAGAATATAAATTTATTGCATAAGAACCAAAAAATATAACACCTTGGTCTATAAGATTATCTCTAGTTATTAAGTATAATTCATGTTTTAATTTATTATTTATTTTAATATTAAAATCTATATTTTCACATTTATTACTTATTTTAATAGGAAAATGTTGGTTTAATAAATTTAATCGTTTTAAAACTTTTTCCCATCTTGTAATATCACCTTCTGGTCTAGATAATTCTAAATACATAGACATGCGTAAAAAATCAGGTGGTGCATAATGTACACCGGCAATTATTATAGATTCCTTCTGTAAAGAATCGTATAATTCTTTATGTATATAAGTTATATCCGCAATAGCTATAAAATTAACAAAAACTTTAAATGTACCCATATGAACACCCGCCTTTGCTTCTACATCTTTATATCCAGCAGCATAATAAATATCAGCTAATTCTTTTGCATCGTCTAAAGCATTGTCAGAATAAAAATCATAATCTGGAAGTTCTGTTTCTTTTTTATAAAATCTTGCATATTTTGGTAAAATATTATTAATTGCTGTACCGCCATAACATATTAATTTTTTATGAACAATAAAATCTTCAACAATTAAAACTATTTTTTGTATTTCAGGACTTTCTATTATTTTCTGTCCTATTGCTTTTGTATTTTCTTCCATAGAATGTCTAAGGATAGCTAATTCACATTCTTCAAATGTCATTTTATTATCACAAATTTTATTGTTAAATTTATTTTTTTTTTTTTAATGCATATATATTTATTGAATAAAATAAATATATAATTATTGATTCTTTTTTTTAAAATACATTATTGCTATACTCATTGGAACAGTACCTCCATTATTATCATTAAAGAATTCTTCATATTTATACAAACCGTCATCCTTTTGATAAAATTTGAAGGGAATAATTTGACAACCATGATCGACTATAAATTGTTTAATTTCTGGATTAGGAGCATTTTCTGGTAATATTTCAGGTAAAATAAGATTCATATTTTGAATATTAGTATTCAAATTATTATCTTTTATAATCAAATTTACATTTTTTTGATTCAATAAATTTATATATCTGTTTAGAACCATATTTTCACTGCCACTTTCAATATTAGTATATTTTTTTAAATCATAACAATTTTTATCATTTTTATCACAATTTGTATAATCTTTATAATTGTAATTTATAGTTTTATCAATGCATAGTATTACTTTCCCCATTAAATCATTCATAGGTGTGTTTTTAGTTACTTTACCACTATATAATTTACTTTTAATTGAATAATCAATAGATGATGCAATCGCTTTATAAATATTATTATTACTTGATTTTATGCGTAAATTAATAAAAATAGGATCTTTGCTATTAGGAGCATTTTGCGTAGAAAAACCATTAGAAACAAGTGCGGATAATATATTATCTAACAAAACACTATTTTCGCAATCCATTGTTACAAAATTAGCATCAGTACTATATGCTACTTGTGGGCTAAATATTCTACTTTCAGGATTTTCAATATAAAACACTTCAAAGTCAAAAAACCGACAACCTCTGGATAATTGATAAATAATCATATCAATATTTATATATTTACCAGTATACGCTGAATTATAAGATCCTTTAATACAAAAATCCATCAATGGTAAAGAATGATAAATTGAAGGTAAACTATTCATATTAATTTTAATCAAATTATCTTTTAATTTGTTTAGATCACTAGTAGCAGAATCTGGAATAATATTGAAACTAAAAGGTTCAGTGTTTTTTATTATTTTGTTATGTTTTGAAATAAGCCGCCAAAATATATAACTAAATATTATAATAACCAAAGCAATAAGAATTTTTTTATAAATTGTCATTTTTATAATATATATTTATTTTATATAAACAAATATAATAAATAATTATATATTATAATAATGGCTGGAGGATTACTAAATATAATATCAGTTGGAAATAATAATTTATTTTTAACAGGAAATCCAAGTAAAACATTCTTTAAAGTGACATATTCAAAGTATAGTAATTTTGGATTACAAAAATTTAGATTAGACTATGATGGTTCAAGAGATTTACGTTTGACTGAACCATCTATATATACATTTACATTTAAAAGATATGCTGAATTATTGATGGATACATATTTAGTAGTTACATTACCAGATATATGGAGTCCAGTATATCCACCGACAAAAGATACAAATGAACAATGGATTCCATACGGATTTCGTTGGATAAAGGATATAGGAACACAAATAATAAGTGAAATAACTATAACTTGTGGTTCATTGACATTGCAAAAATATACAGGCGACTATATTTCAGCAATGGTAGAGCGTGATTTTTCAGAAGAAAAGAAGAAACTTTTCAATGAAATGACTGGTAATATACCTGAATTAAATGATCCTGCAAATGCATATTCGCGTAATAATTCATATCCATCTGCATCTTATACTATTAATACTACAGGTGCAGAACCATCAATAAGGGGTCGTACGTTATATATTCCAATAAACACATGGTTTACATTGAACAGTGGGTGTGCTTTTCCATTAGTTGCTTTACAGTATAATGAATTAGTAATATCAGTAACATTAAGACCTATTCAAGAATTGTTTCAAATACGTGATGTCTTTGATATAAATTACAATTTTCCATATATTAAACCAGATTTCAATCAATCTCAATTTCAAATGTATAGATTTTTACAAACACCGCCAACCCCATTAATACAAACTAGTGATTACACAAACACAGTATCTACATGGAATGCTGATGTACATTTAATCTCTACATATTGTTTTTTATCAAAAGACGAGGCCAAAGTATTTGCTTCACAAGATCAAGTATATTTAGTAAAAGATGTGTTCAATTACTTTTTTGAAAACGTTACTGGAACAAATCGTATAAAGATAAATTCAAATGGTATGATTTCGAATTGGATGTTTTATTTACAACGTAATGATGTTAATTTACGTAACGAATGGAGTAATTATACCAATTGGCCATATAATAATTTACCATCTAATATTGTAATTGCACCAAGTGCTCCATTGCCTGGAACAGATTTAGAATATGGTATGAGCGTAAACCCTAATTTTGGTAATATTTTTAATAGTGGTATAACAATTACTGGTGATTATCATTCTGAAAATCAAAAGGAAATTATGGAAACCATGGGTATATTATTGGATGGTGAATATCGTGAAAATACACAAGTAAGTGGTATATTTAATTATATTGAAAAATATACAAGAACACGAGGTTTTGCAAAAGATGGTTTATATTGTTATAATTTTTGTTTAGATACAGATCCTTTTCAATATCAACCATCAGGTGCTATTAATTTAAGTAAATTTAGAAATATACAATTAGAAATAACAACTTACGTACCACCTGTTGATAATATAAATTCAACATTAAATATTATATGCGATGGTAATGGTAATACGGTAGGTATTCAAAAAACAAATTGGAGATTATATGAATATAATTATAATCTTGTATTATATGAAGAAAGATACAATATTTTATCATTTATAGGTGGTAATTGTGGAATGTTATATTCAAGATAGATTTAATGTATTAGTATAGTATTATATTATAATATATATATAGAATAATATAATTAATGGAAAAATTTAGTGATAATAATTTTCAAGTAATTAATATGAATTACAAATTAAAAAAAATTAAAAATAAAAAAAAGAATAAAAATAATTACAAAAATATTGAAACGATAGAAACATTAGATAATATCCAAAATGAAAATATAGAAGAAAATATAGAAAAAAAAGAAGAATCTAAACAAAAAATCGAAGGATTTCAAGATAAGGATTATGATGGAATTGATAATGTAAGTGATAAGAAAAAAAAAAGTAAAATGTCACTTATCGATAAATTAACAGAATTAATAAATAAAATTTATAATTTTTTTTTAAATGCCAATAATGTTATTGCTAAAAAATTAGCTATGAAATTATCAAAAAATAAGGCCACAGAAAAAGATATTTTTTTGATTCGACAATATATTGTATGGAGTGAATCTGTATTAGCGGCTGGATATGTATCATATAATATATTTTTTATTATGTATTATAAAGATATTGATGGTACAAAATTAATTGATATATCACGAAAACGTGCAGAAGAATATGAAAATGAATTAAGTAATAAAGGTTCTTTATTTTTTCCTCTAGCCAAAATATTTTTATATATTTTTAAATATTCGATATATTTAACTGAATCTATTAATAGTTTTTTAACTAATAACAATAATTCTGTTAATGAAAACAGTTCTATTAATGAAGAAAAAGATATTAATTATTCAACAATATTTTTTTTTATTTTTTTATTTTTAATTATTTTTTTCAAAAAATCGGCTGCATTTATGAAGGATTTCTTAATAAATGCATTGAAATTTAAATACACAATAATTTCAGGTTATGTATTAATTACTATTATTTTATTATGGGGTAGTGATTTTATAAATATCTTGATTACAAAATTAAAAAATTTATCTAAAGGAGGAAGCGTTACAGATTTATGTTTATTTTTTTTGAACAGATTTATAAAATTAATATTGTCATTAGCATTAGGTGTTCCTATGAGTATTATTATCTTTGTATTATATATTTATATATATGCTTTTGGTTCAATATTTTATTACAAAAATTTTAGTTTTACAAAAATATACGAAACTATATCTGGCATCAATGAATTAATAAAAAAAAATAAAATAAAAAAAGAAGTAGATAAAAACTCTTTTATGGAAATGCTAGGTCTAAACTATATTATGAGTATAATAGATTTTTTGTATTCTAAATTAATTTTAATAGCATTTATTATAATATATATAGCAGGTTCTATTGATTATTTTAAAAATATTTCTTCAAAAAGTGGTAATCTAAAAATTGGACTAATATTTATAAATATTTGTTTAATTATAATATTTTCATTATTAATAATGTTATTTTACAAATTAGAACAAAATAATGATATTATTCAAAATGATAATTAATTAACAATATAATGATTTAAATATTATATTTTTAATATAACAATGAAAAAACCAAAAACCAATAAAAACAAACAATTACCTATGGTTAGCGTTTGCACACCAACATTCAATCGTCGGCCATTCATACCAATTATGTTTGAATGTTTTCGTAATCAAGATTATCCAAAAAATCGTATAGAATGGATTATAGTTGATGATGGAACTGATAAAATAAAGGATCTTATAGAAACTTCAAATATTCCAAATATTCGTTATTTTCAAATAGATAGAAAAATGTCTCTAGGTGAAAAACGTAATTATATGCATAAACATGTAAAAGGTGATATTATTGTTTATATGGATGATGATGATTATTATCCACCTGAACGTATATCACATGCTGTTGAACGTTTAGAATCTGATAAAAAAGCATTATGTGCAGGCTCAAGTGAAATATATATTTTTTTTAAACATATACAAACTATGATACAATGTGGACCTTATGGTCCAAATCATGCAACAGCAGGAACATTTGCATTTAGAAAAGAATTATTAAATCTTACTAGATATGAAGATCATGCAGCAGTTGCAGAAGAGCGAGCATTTTTGAAAGATTATACAATTCCGTTTGTACAATTAGATCCGATGAAAGCGATTCTAGTTTTTTCACATGAGCATAATACATTTGATAAACGAAAAATGTTGAAAAATCCACATCCGGATTATTTTAAAGAGTCACCAAAAACAGTGGATATGTTTATTCGAAAACCTCATGAATCAAATATAAAATCGTTCTTTATGAAAGATATAGACGCTTTATTAGATGCTTATGAACCGGGTCAGGCTAAAATGAAACCAGATGTATTAAAACAAATAAAAGAAATAGAAGAAGAGAGAGAACTCATGATACAAGAAGAAATGAAAAAAATAAACAATCAACCGATTGTCATACAACGACCAGGTGAACAACCAGTTCAATTAACTAATGTTGAAGTAGTCAATATAATAAATAATCAACAAGAACAATTACGACAAATGCAATCAATTGATGAAAAATTAAAAGAAGCTGAAAATATAATCAATATGTTACAAAAACAATTGATAGAAAAAACAAAAGAAACAATGGAATTCAAAAAGAAATTACGTGAATATGAAAATCAGAATAATAAACCCATTGAATATACGAGAATTCCTATAGAGACTATAAACAAAAGTGATCCAGAAATAATAATTGATATTGATTGTAAATAAATATATAATAAACATTTGTTTTATTATATAACATTATTCATCATCTTCTAATAAATCATCTGTAACTAATGAATTTTTCTTAACATTTTTGTCTAAATAACGATATAACCGTTTTATATCTAATTTTGTAATATTATAATTTTCAAATATTTTTTCAATTTCATTTAACAAATCATTATTACTACAAAAATCACAGCCATAAAATAATCGCAATTCTTGAAATAATGTAAATATATCTTTTTTATCCATTTCTAATTCTTGTGATAAATTATAAATAAATAACATATTATTATATTCTGTCGAATATTTTGTAAGAACTTTCGTAAATCGTATTTCATTACAAAATATATTTTGATTTTCTGGAAAAGTATCATGATACATTTTGTTGTTATGAAATGTTTTGATTAGAGAACTCATTTCATTGAATTGCCATATTTGACTCTGAAATGTAATACGATCTATGTAATCAGCAAAACACATATTATTTAATATTTTTAAATAAAATGGTATTGATAACTTGTTTGATTTGTTTGAAATAGCATCTACGATGTTTTCATGCCATAAAAGAGCTACGATAGTACGGTCGGTTTCGTTCATAAAACGGTTATGTTCTTCCATTTTCAAAGACTGATTTATAAGAGAAAATGTTATTTTTTTAGAATCTTCATTATATGATTTTTTATGAAAAATGTTTTCAATTATTTCTTGATTTAATATTTCTGATTTATTTGATATTAATTTATTGACAAATTCTAGTTTTCTCATATCACCTTGTATATAATTCAAAATAGTATTTTTATAATTATTTACATTTGGTAATATTGTATTCAATAATAATCCTATTTGTTGATTAGTAGGTGATTTTAATTCAAAAGTATAACATACTTTCATTAATTCTTTTACTTTTTTATCGATATAGTAATTACCTATGCATATTATAGGGTTCATAGTCATGTTTTCAAGACGCTGTTTTTTTGTCTTCTTTTGACGTATAATTTTAATCAAAGCAGTTATTCCTCCTTTGTCTCCATTATTCATACCATCAATTTCATCCATTAATATCACTATTTTTTTTGTTTTTTTTGTCATCATATCAAGAACATTACGGTTTGATATATTATTACTAGTTATATTATCAATAAGAGCTTTATTTCTAACATCGCCTGCATCATAATTAATAATATCATAATTCATTTCTTTCAAAAGATTTTTTATAAAATATGTTTTACCACAGCCAGGAGAACCATATACATAAATTCCTTTTTTGAAGTTAAGATTCTTAGAATTAGAATCAAATGATAATAGTATTTGTTTTATTTCATTTGCTGTTTTTTCTCGATCGAATATTTTATTTATATTTTGCATCTTATAGTTTTATAGAGAACTTTTTATATAATGAATATTAAATAATATTTTATTACAAACGAAATATTATTTTTGTTATAGTGTATGCATTAACGACCAAATCTACTGAAATCAGCAGTTACTGGAACATAATTAGTTTTACCTTTTGGGGGTAATTGGCCATAATATGAGTATGGATCAGAATATTGATTATTTGTTCCTGCGCCAGGTGCTGTATAACCTGGTGTTGAACGTTGATTATTTCCAGTACCATCCGCTGCATTTTGTTTATTTGTACCAGAACTAATTCCACCCATTGGATTTGGTTTTAAAACAGAACCTGTAGTACTTATTAAATTGTTTGCAACACCACCAATAGTACCAGCAACACCAGTTACAACGCCTGCACCGGTTTTCGCAACATCTTCAACTGTAGATGTTGCATCATACTGCATTAATGTAAGAGAACCGCCAATAGTATCTGGATTAGCATTTGAATCAACTGTACCACTTCCTAGTCTTGAATAATTTTGATTTGATCCTGAGCCATTTCCAGTAACAACAGAGTTACCATTTTGTTTTAACGTTCCTGAACCACCACTTCCACCACAATTACTACATGTTCCTGTAGATGGACATGTAGGACATGTAGGACAAACAGGTGGTACGATTTGGGTTTTCAAAATATAATCATTTTTAGAAGAATTCCAATATTTACTGAAATCAGAATCTCCGGTATTTTGTGTTTGACCACCATTATCTAAACCATATTCATTAAATCTGAATACATTTTTCAAAATTAAAGTGGATTTGGAGCTATCCGAATAACCAATTAATCCAATCAATACGTTATTTTTGTTTGGTATGTATATAACATTATTTTGTCCTAAACTATCTTTTACTACATATGAAGTAATATTAGGATTGGGTCTTGATCTATTTGATATATTATTATTACTAGAATTGATCGTATTCATATTTTTATTGATATCATAAACAACAATCGTTCTTGTTGGTTCAGTTGTAATAATTAAATTACTATTTACTAAATCATATTTTACATATTGACTTAATTGATATACATGTTTTATGTCATCATATAATGGTTCTATTACCATTTTATTATTATCTATACTGTTATCGTTTACATAATTTGTTAATCCAATATCTGTAGGTGGTGAATAATATAAACTTTTTGTTTCACTTCCAGGACTAAATAAAAATGTAGCTAATTGTTTTTTGTTTATGTTATCTATTATATGTATAAATGTGTCTTTGTTCCATGGCATATAAAATACATTATAATTATTATTATTTGTTTGTGAAGGATAATAACAAGAAGTATATTTTGGTGTGATTTCATTCATTGTACTAGCTTGTAAATTTTGATCTATACCGGTTGCAGTTATGTAAAATGTAGTAGAGTAATTACTTCTTTTAGTAACTATTGTTGATATTGTAGCAGCCGTATTTCCAGACGTATTATTGATTGTGCTAACTTCAATAAGATTACCATTTCTATCGTCAAAATAAATATTGTCATATAAATTCCATACTTTATTAACTGTTGAATATGTTGTTAATGAAACACTATTCAAGGAAGTTGTATTTGCCAATCCTTCTTGAAATCCCTCTTTTTCTACCATAAGTTGTTTTCCAAATAAACTCGATATTACTAAAATTATTAATAAAAATAAAAATAAAATAAATGGTGTTAATTTTATTGAGTTCATTGCGTATAAAATATACATCGAAAAATAATCATGGTAAATAATAAAATTGAATATTAATATATAATTTATATATTCAATAAAACGATGGCTGAAATATCCGTAAAACGAAAAAGAACTCCACCTGTGTTATTGACGCGTTTTTATAATGAAACAACACAATTTGAGCTATCAATAGATGAAGCAGGTCGTGGTTGTTTATTTGGTCGTGTTTATATTGCATGTGTAGTTTTACCTAAAGAACCCGAACTATTCGATGGAAAAAACATCAAAGATAGTAAAAAATTCTCATCAAAAAAAAAGTTAAATGAAGTAGCAGAATATATTAAAACCAATGCATTAGCATGGCATGTTGCATACATAGATTCAGACGTAATCGATGATAACAATATATTAAAAGCAGTTATGCAAGGTATGCATGAATGCATTCGAAATATTATAGAAAAAATAAAAATCATCGATAACACAGTTACTATTGATAAATGTATGGCGGTAATAGATGGTAATTATTTTACACCATATCGTGCGTTTGATAATAATGATGAAACTATACATGAAATACAACATGTTACAATAGAACAAGGAGATGCAAAATATATGGGTATTGCTGCTGCCAGTATATTAGCAAAAACCGCTCGTGATAATTATGTATTAGAGCTTTGTAAAGAATATCCGATATTGATTGATCGATATGGTTTAGATTCAAATATGGGATATGGAACAAAAAAACATTTAGATGGAATTCGAGAACATGGTATTACACAATGGCATCGGCGAACATTTGGTGAAGCATGTAAAAACGCTATCAAAAATGATATTACATAAAAATATAAATATATATATATTTGTATGTCTACAACTCGTTATAATGGTGGATTAGGAAATCAAATTATTAGAAATTTAGCACTTAGTTTGATCGCTGAAAAATTTGATTTGCAGGTTTCTTATTACAATAATGAAATGCTCGATGAATTAGGCATAAAATTATTTAGTGGTAATCATTTATTCAATAATACAATTACATTAGATGATGATAATTATTTTTCTATATATAATTATCATGTTTTAGAAAATAATCTAGATCCGAATTTTAACTATTTCCAAACACAGGAAATCACTAATTTTTTATATAATTATTTACATAGCGACAAAATAAAATCAAATATAATTGATAAAAACCCGTTTAATGATCGTTATAATACAAACAAAGATGTATTTATTCATGTCAGATTAACCGATGCTGCAGATAATAATCCAGGGGCTAACTATTATATAAAAACAATCAAAAGCATTGAATATAATAATCTATATATTTCTTCCGATGATAAGACACATAGTATAATACAAGAAATTATTCAACATTATCCAAATGCTGAAATAATTGAATATAATGAAATTAAGACTTTTCAATTTGGAAGCACGTGTAAAAATGTTATATTATCACATGGAACGTTTTCAGCAATAATTGGATATTTATCTTTTTTTTCTGATGTACATTATCCAGAATTTGAACCAGGTAAAATTTGGCATGGCGATGTCTTTTCAATAAAAGGTTGGATTGAACATCATGTTTAATAGTTAGCATGATTCATAAAACAAATCATCAATTTTCGTTTTATCTACTAACATATATTTCGTAGCATTATCCATTGTACTATAACCAATAATAAATCGTTCTTTTTCATCTAAATAATAAAATCCCAGAGTATATTCTACTTTTTCTTTTTCAAAAGTAAACATTTTTGTATATCGTTTTACTTCATAACTAGTATCATCTATTACAACAATAACATGATAATAATATCTACGACTTTCATAACTAACTATATGACATATAAACCATATTTCATTTCCAATATTGATACCATTCGTTGATCCACGAACATTTTTGAAAAAAGGCAGAGTATCTATCTCATGTGTAATAGTTAAAAATGTATTTGGTCTATTTTTTTCGTCCACTAATGAATCCGGATGATCACCATGAGAACCAACAGTCAAAGGATACCAATTATATATCATTTTCAATTGATTTGTTGAATCTTTAAATAAAACCCAATTTTTCTCTATTTGTGTTTGGTTCTCACATTTTACGATCGTTGAAACTGTTTGCTGTGAAAGTAAATTGATTTTACCAAATTCAATACACATGGTTTGTGGTTTCACAGAACGATTACCGGTGAAATACAATATATCGTTATGTATAAAAAGACGAATATCCTCTATTCCTACATAATAATCATCATATACGGTATCATATTTCAATTCGAATTCTTTCTTTTTATTCCATTTATCGGCATCGATATTTATTATTGCAATAACATTGATAGTTTTAATAGTATTTTGATTAATATATTCTCCATGTTCTCCGATCTTATAATTTACAAACCTGCGACAAACTATCATTTCCTTTTTATTATTTATACATATAGACGGTGTACTTGCATTAAATATAGATCTATCTATTTTCAATGTATTTCCAATACTATTCAAAATATCCAAATTATAAACATTTATTTCTTTTGATTCCAATGTTCTCGAATAAAATTTATAATTTGACAAAATGTTATCATATGTATGATTCGGTATATAATTAACAAGAACTTTCATACAAACATCTCTAATATCAGTATTGTATCTGTTATAATAATATCCAAAAATAGTATATTCATAGTCGATTTTGTAGTCATAAACGTCCTTTTGTAAAAACAGGTGATCATAATTTGTTTTTTTCTTTATTTGGTAATCAGCTAACTCATAAAACATATTTGCTAGTTTATTATTACCTTTTTCTCTATAATATTTTATTATTTCATATAGGTTCTCAACTCTTTCTGGAAATTTTTCATATGCTTCCATCCAATAAAAAATAGCATTTGAATTATCATTGATGTTGCGATAACAAATACCAATAGAGAAATAAGAATGCCATATTTCTTCAATCCAACCTCCTATTTCAATACGTTTTTTATAGGTTTCAATTGCATTTTCATATTCTCCAATATCTCTATAACTATTAGCCAAGTAAAAAGTATATCTAGCATCATTTGGATTTTCTTCTAACCCGTTTTTCAGTAGTCGAATATCTCTTTCAAATTTATCAGTCTTCGAACCTCCATCGCCAATATCAATAATAAATAAAACCGACATTTCAATAGAACCAACCTTTGAAGAATCCGGTAATTTGAGGAATTCATGTGTTACACCCCAATAACTAATAGACGGATCGTTTTTGACTATTCGAATATTTTTATAAAAAAAACGGTCAGTTCCTTGAAAAATATGATAAGCATCATCGGTAAGAGAGTTTTTAAATTCATTTATATTATTGATATTACTAGTATCTAAAAGCATATCAGCATCTAATAAAAGTAAATAATCCGCACTTATATCGGCACATTGTTGTAAAGCGTAAGTCCGATTATGCGCAAAATCTTTGAATGGTTCATATGTTATTTTACCATCGATATTGTGTTCTTTAAAAAAGTCAGTAATTATATCGATGGTATCATCTGTACTACCAGTATCACAAATACAATAAAAATCAATAATTGGTAATACAGATTTCAATAATCTGGTTATAATTTTACTCTCGTTCTTTACAATCATATTCAAGCATATTTTAGGCATTTAATATAAATGTTCTCAAATATATAAATAATTTTTATAATAAATAGTTTTTTTTAACTAATTATATTTATTAACTAAATATATTTTCAGTCTATAATATAAAATGGCATTTACACGTTTTCATGATGATACTAATAGAATAAAAAAACAAGTAGAAGAAAGTAGTTTTGTAGGAAGATATATGTTGAATGTACCAGGTCCAGGAGATAGAATGCCTTTTTATGAAGATCCACAATTACGTCTTCAAAAATGGGGTGCAAATTTAAAAACAAATACTGTCAATATGGAAAGCGATTTATTTGGATTAACACGTCCACTGAATCGTGATTTAGTAGATGAAAATGATTATAAACAATATGCAGCGAGAACTGGTGACGTTTTTTATAATAATCAACAACCTTTTGTCGAAGAAAGTCGTGCAAGTCATCCAGCATGGATGTATAAAGATTTAGAACAAACTAGATGGGAAAATCCTTTTTTAAATCCATTGAATGGATTAGAAAAAGGGTTTAATGAGAACATCCAAACACGTATTTTAGAAAAAGATTATTTTAAACCTACTATACCGATTATAAATAGTGGCGCTGATTATTATTTATCTGGCGAATCAATATGTGTAGGTGGAAATTGTAGTAATGGATTTGATCCAAAAACTCTTTATGTTAATCGTATTCATTAAAAATATTATATAACATTATTATAATTATATAATATACAAAAATGGAAATTGCAATTCCTGGAGTAGCATTAGGATTATTATATGTTGTATCCAATCAAAAAAAAAGAAATGAAGCTTTTACATCTCGAAGCCAATTACCAAATGTAGATGTTCCAAATCGTAATTATCCTAGTGAATTACCAATAGTATCTGGTGAAACTGATCAGACCTCACAATTATCTAATGCAAATCGTTATGATAATGGTGCCGGAACATATACAGATAAGTATTTCAATCCTAATTTGAATAATACACAAACCAGTGGTCAACCACAATTTTATTCACTTACTGGAGATAAAGTAGATGGTTCTTATTTTGAACATAATAATATGGTTCCATATTTTGGAAGTCGTCTAAGAAGTCAAGTAGCTGAATCAAATAATGAAAGTATTTTAGATAATTATTCTGGTGCAGGTTCTCAAATAATAACAAAAAAAGAGGTAGCTCCAATGTTTTCACCACATGATAATTTACAATGGGCTACTGGCGCTCCTAATGCAAGTGACTTTTATCAATCTCGTGTAAATCCTAGTCAACGTATGGCAAACGTAAAACCATTTGAAGACCAAATAGTAGGTCCAGGATTAGGTTTAGGATATACTACACAAGGTGCAGGGGGTTTTAACTCTGGTATGATGATGCGTGATGCCTGGTTAGATAAAACCGCTGATCAATTACGTGTTGATAATAAACCAAAAGCAACTGGTTTAGGGTTATATGGACATGAAGGTCCTGCAAACAGTTTCATCAAATCGATTGCTACTATGGATCAAATGGGTATTATGGAGAAACATCTTCCAGAACAAAGTTTTGCATTAGATCAACGTGATTTTTCGAATCATAATCCAAATGGTTCTAGTGATATTGGCCGGCTTTTTACAACCACTGGTGCTCATAAAGGAGAAACAATGCGTGCTGTTCCTATCGAACGTTTTGTGAATCGTCCTGAAACAGCAGTATCATATTCTGGTGTTGCTGGATATCAAAACCCAGCTGCTTATGTTCCTGGTGAATACATGCCATCCCATAATCAACAATTGGGCGAAGTACCTCTTATGGTTGCTAATGCAAACGGACGTAATTATGCTAGTGATGCCGATTATGGAATAAAATCAAAAATGGCTTATCCAAATAATCGTTCATCCAATGCTCAAGATAGTTATTTTGGTTTAGTAAGTGGTAGTTTAGGTGCTGCTGTAGCTCCTTTATTAGATATTTTAAGACCTTCACGTAAAGAAAATGTATTAGGAACACTACGCCCTTACCAAAACCCTGGCACAACTGTTCCAGAATCCTATATTTTCAATCCAGCAGATAGACCAGCACCTACTATTCGTGAAACAACCGAAAATTCCAAATTTCATATGAATGTAAATGCTAATCAATTAGGTGGTGCATATCAAAGTACATCGGTTCAAGCAAAAGACACATATCGTCAAGAAACCAGTGATTATTATTACGCAGGTAATGCTGCGTCTAGTACAAAAGAACCAAAATCCTATGAAGCTGGTTATAATCAACGTAATAATGACATCAAAGCTAGTACAATTGATGGTTACATGGTACAAGGTAATATGTCTTTAATGAACGGAGATATCAATATGCGTCAAGTATCACGCGATAATATGTTGAAAAATGAACGTGCAGTTATTGGAACAATGCCATACCAATCACCTGATCCAATAAATATGGGTCGTGTTGCAGGTAATGGTAATTCTCTTTATTCAAATATTCAAATGGATAGAAATACACCTGATATTCATAGCGCTTTAAAATCAAATCCTTATGTTGTTGATTATCGTAATATGCTATAAACATTCTTGTTAGTATATAGTTTTTTATATAAAATCTATATACATATTATAAGGTCAATGAAATATTTTATAGGAAAAAAATTCAAAACTCAAAAATTAGAAAAACTTAAAAAAGAATTAGAACAAATTTTTTTGGAAATGAATTTAGAAGGTGAAGAAAATCTAATAGATAATATTACAAAAAATAAAATCGAAACAGTTTGTAGAAGTAAATTCGATTTCAAAGACATAGACGTAAACCTTAAAAAATTTATTACTCTTTTTTTAGAAGATGAGAATAATGATATTATTGGGTTTTTGAATTTTGATATAAATAAAAAAGATTCTTATATTGAAATACATTTCTTATGCTCTATAAAAGAAGAAAAATACAAAGGAAATGGTAAATTATTAATTGAAACTATAAAACAATTTGCAAAAAATGCAAACATTTCTCAAATTTATTTGACACCAGCTAACGGTGACCTTATTAATTATTACGAAAAAAATGGATTTGAAGAAGATCGTTTATCTATGGTTTATAATATTAAAGGTGGAAAAACTAGAAAAACTAGAAAAAACAATGATAATATATTATAATTATATAAATTCACCAGTTTGTATAAATCGCCTAATTTTTGAAGATAAATTTTCATTGTTTTTTATTATATCTCCAGTAGTGATATCTATATATAATTCAAATACTATCTCTTTGTCATCAGCATAATCCTCATAAATGGTTGGCGTAATATAATCAGTTGTTTGTTCACCTAAATTCAAACCATAATACGTATAAAGAATAGCTATACATATATCTTTATCGCTTATATTAGGATACACTTCTTTAAGTTCATAAACGAATTTCGTCAATAATAACAGTATGTCATTATTACATGATACATTTATGTCTTTTATTTCTTCTTCTGAGTATATTTTATTACAAATTTTATCAATAAAATAATTTTCGACTTCTTTTATTATTTGATTCATCATTATAATATATATATACAGATTTATATGCTTTTAGAATTTTATAAATAATATTTTATTATTTAGATAGAAATTATATTAGTATTTTATATATACAAAATATAAATACAAAACAATGAATATTATTTATCAACTAATATTAAAATTCATAAAAAAAGAAAAATTTTATATAGCAATATTATTCTCTCTTACTCTTATACAAACACTTTTTCAAATAAATGGTATATCTTTTATTACAGCAAATATAATAACATTCATGCAAAAGAAAGAATATGAATCGGTAAATAAATATTTCATTTATTTTACAATTGCATCCTTTGTTTTGATATTTATATTTTATATTTATAAAATTGTTCAAAACAAATTGGTTATAGAACTTATGTCGTGGGTGAAAAAAGAAATATTAGGGATTATATTTAAAACAAATAATGAAAATTTTAGTAATATCAATTTCACAGAATTCATAACACCGCTTAGTAGAATATCACAGAGTATGTATTTATTATTTTATAACATATTGACTGAAATGATACCGAATATTGGATTTATTTTAATGATTTCATTATATTTTATTTATACAAATACATTTTTTGGAATATTGTTTTTTATTGCGAATATGTTTATCATTATTTACCTTATTTTAAATTGGAATAATTTAATGAAACTAAGAATGGATTATGAGGATAAAATAAATTATAATGAAAAGTATTTAATAGACATTTTGAATAATATGGACAAAATTATATTAAGAGGTAAAATGGATTACGAAAACGATATTTATAACGAGTTAGTAAACGTTGGTATTAAAAAAACAATTAATTTCTATGACGGAATAAATAACCATTTGTTACATACCACAATAATTGTTTACATAATTGTGTTGATGTCTATATTTTACTTAATAACCTTATGTATGAATAAAAAAATATCCGTAACAGTATTTATTACATTCTTTACGATATTACTATTATATAGAGACAGAATAGTTGGTACTTTTCAAAATTTATCAGATTATCTAGAATTCATTGGACGTATCAAGTTTCTTATAAAGAAATTCAACTCATTAATTGGTGAATACAATGAAGAAGATTACGATAAAGATTATAAAGACGTCGAACTAACTTTCAAAGAAGTTGTATTTGATAATGTTTCATTCAAATATAAAGGAACCAATGATAATATATTCAATAATTTGAATATGAAATTAGATACGAATAAAAACCATGCGATAGGGATTGTTGGATATTCTGGTAAAGGTAAGTCAACATTTGTAAAAATGATCTTAAAATTATATAAATGTGATAGTGGTAAAATATTGATAGATGGAAAAGATATTCAAGAGATTGATACCAACTATTTACGAGAAAATATTACTTATATAAATCAAAATTCTAGATTGTTTGATAAGAAAATAATCGAAAATATTTTATATGCTTGTAATGATTTACATGTATGCAAATCACATTTGAATGAAATCCAAAAGTATAAAAAAATACAGGAATTATTGAAAAGAATTGATATTCATAATAAAACCGCCGGATTAGCTGGTGAAAACCTTTCAGGTGGCCAACGACAATTTGTCAATGTAATAAATGGATTAATAAATCCTTGTAAAATATTGATTTTAGACGAACCTACAACTGCATTGGATGGCGATCTTAAAAATGAATTATTACAACTCATTAATGATTTCAAAAAACATAAACAATGTATAATAATAATAACACACGATAGAGATGTTTACCCATTATTGGATAAAACGATTACTTTTTAGATTATAGATTTTACTATTATATATTTTATAATAGTAAAAAATAATGTTTTTATAAATTTATAAATTCAATAACTGATTACATAAAAATGTGGCATTTGGAGAACCCATCCCAGTAGTTATATCGAATTTAGATCCAGAATTATAGTTTGTTAAATTATTTGAACTACCACCTACTGAACCCATAGTTGAACCTATAGTAACATCATAAAACGCATTACTATATAATGTGCTATTTGGATAAATCGTTTTATAAATAAAATTTTGAATATTATTAGGAGGTGGAACATAATTAGATAATGTATTATTAGGTGTTGAACTATATACACTAGTCAATGATGATTTTTTGTTATTAAATCGTAATTGATTTGCTAGTGATAATATACCTGCAAATATAGGTGTAGATACAGAAGTTCCACCAATACCATACCAATTACCGTTATAAACAGTATAAACACTACTATTAGTATCTGCTATCATAGATAAATCGGGTATTACACGGTTTTTACGTAGAATATTTGTAATATCGGATTGATATGTAGGTTGATTTATTATAGTCGAATAACCACATCCAGCAGAATTCCATGAATATTCGGTTCTAGAAGGTTTATTATTTGGTGTCCATAATAATGTTGTTCCGCCAACAGCTATACAATTGGATATTGTTGCTGGCCAAGATGCGAAATTATAATCACCACTTGCTGCACAATAACTTGTATTAGTATTTGTAAAATACCTTGTAAAATTTAAAAGTTCTGGAACTTCATTTGCACCCCATGACATAGATATTACATCTGGTTTTATAACATTATTTGTATAAGTCATAGCGTTCATCAAATCTATAATAAGGTCTGATTTTGCTTCAACCACCCATATATTAGCGTTTGGATTCATAGTGCATACCATTTGAAGGTCTAAACATTCTTCTTGTGCCCATCCACTATTTTGTGTAGCACCAGGCATTGTATAAATATTTACATTAGGAGGTGTCGAGTTAGGTCCAAAATTAATAGGATTTTGCCAATACGTTTTTAAATCATTTTTTAATCCTGGATATGTAAACGCAATAATAATTGCGATGGTGGTTTTTTTGTTAGTTGTGCTTACAACTGTTGGGACATTATATAAATTTCTTAATTGAGTACCACTAAAGTATTGTGGAGGAAAATCAGCAACAGCTGATGTATTTAAATTCGGAGTAGCATATAATTTTGTAAAATTTTTCGCTTTTAATGGCTGCGATTCTTTTTTTATTATAATATTATTGTATTTATTTGTAAATAATAAAGACATATATATATATTATTAATATATTTAATTTGGTGGTTTAATTTTTATAAAAATACCGTTCAATATATTACCTTTATCAGTAACAGTTATTTTATAATTATTAGTATATGGTTTATCTACATATCCAATATCTGAATTCGTTGTTTTATTTTCATATATTGGACTTTGAATATTCGGTATAGCCAATAAAATATTGATGAAATTACCCGATACATCTCCATTAGGAGATATATATTCATTGACGTAATTTCTTACTTCGTCTCCACTAACATCTGTATATTTTGTTATAAAATTCTTACTTAAATCTGGAAATGAAAGATTTACTGTAAAATTTGGTGGAAAAATATTGGCTTTATGTTTGTCTGTATTTTCCATTTTGATTGGATATATTAATATTTTTGTATTTGAAGAAGCATCAAATTCTATTTTAAAAGATGACTCCTCTCCCATAGTAATAATATTTTTTTTACCAATATTGTTTTCAGTTGTTAAATAATATTTTCCAAAAGCTTCTGGATCAATTTGTTTATTAGATGGTGTATCGTCTTTGATTGATATTTTTATGCTTTCGGTTGTTGGTGGTGGAGTACTTGGATCAAAACCTTCTTTTGATAAGATAGATCGTATTGTTTTTATTGATATTAGAAAAAACATCCAAAAAATTATGAATAACATTATTGCGATTAAAATGATTATAATAATATTTTTGGATTTGAAATATTTTATTTTTAGCAATGATTTGAACATTTATATATAAATAGAAATAAAAATGATTCCTAAATTTATACCAGTGAAGATTTGAAACCACACCCCAAGGGGTCTTATAGTTCAAAACTATAAGTGGTAACTTACTTGAAATAGTTAATAGAAAATAGTTATTAGAAGACTTATTGATCTAATAACTATTTTCTGGATTTTTTGTATATTTGGTATATTGTAATTTAGGAAAATACAAGATAGAAACCTAATATTTTTGAAAGTATATTATTTTTTGGAAATTGAAGAAAATAAAATATAATTATATAATATAATATAAAAATGTCCGCTAACTATGATTCTTATGTACAACAATCACAATGGCAAGCAGAACAAAATTTGCAAGATTACAATAATTTCATTAATTTAAATAAACACTATAATCCTAAAAAAGAAGCTATAAGAGCAAAAATTCTTGCAAGAGAACGTGAAATAGAAAGTTCAAGAGAACGTAAAAGAGAAAGTGAAAGAGAACGTGAAATAGAAAGTGCAAGAGAACGTAAAAGAGAAAGTGAAAGAGAACGTGAAAATAGTGATAAAAGAGAAAAAAGTCTTTTATATCAAACAATCTTTGATGATAATGGTAATTATAGACCAAATCGATTTTTAACTACATTCAACAAAAAACCAATTGTGCCTACAATGTCTAGAAATAGTAATAGAAGAAATAGTAATAGAAAATCTAATAAATCTAAAGGTGGTAGAAAAAGAAAAAGTGGTAGAAAAACAAAAAAACATCCAACATATTATTAAAAAACATCAATAGGATCAATAAAATTATAATGGTGGTTTGGATTTCAAGATATTGTATTTTGATAATGATCTGAACATTTATATATAAATAGAAATAAAATGATTCCTAAATTTGAAAAATGGTTGATTGATGGTTGATAATTCAGGTTTTGGTATGAATAAATATTTAGGATATTTAATTACAAAGTTTTTTTGTGTGTATAATATATATATTTGTGAAATGAATGATCGTTTCAATTTGTTAATTATTGACCCGCAAAATGATTTTATAGACTTACCATACGAAGGAAGTGATTTTGGTAGATTACCTGTTGTAGGTTCAAATAAAGATATGCCGCGAATTTCAAATATAATTGAACAATATCAAGATAAAATTAATAAAATATTTGTATCGTTAGATACTCATACAATATTTCATATAGGTCATCGTTTTTGGAGAGAAATAAAAGAAGATGGTTCAGAAGGAAATATAGCACCACCTGGAACTACTTTTAGTGTAAAAAGTAACATAATCAAAGGAAGTGATGGCAAAACTTATGAAGTTAATGTGTCTATAGAAGACAGACCTTCAATGAATGCATATGCTATTTCTTATTTAAATAAAGTTATAAATGAAGGGGCAGCAGATGGTAGAAATTTACCATGTACATGGGCGGTTCATTGTATTCAAGGAACAAATGGATGGAAAGTAAATCCAACTTTACAAAATATCCTTGATAAATATTCTGATAAAGTTGAATATCACATAAAAGGACAAAATCAATTAGCTGAAATGTATAGTATTATGAAAGCTGAAATACCATATGAAAATGTTATTTCTTCTTTAGAACCTGAACAACAAGAAATTGTAAAAAAATATGTTTACAATCCAATAAAAGGTGATATTGTCGATTATAACGAATATATAATCCCTTCAACAGATATTACAGTAAACGAAACTAATATAGGTAAAATTGCTCTAAATGAAATTACTACAGATGGAGTAAATAAATATGATTTGAAAACAACATTCAATGATGATTTATTTAATAGCTTAACTGAAAATAATTCTACTATATTAGTTTGCGGTGAAGCATTAAGTCATTGTGTACAATTTTCTACAAGAGACATTGTAAAAGAAATTGAAAATAAAAAGTTATCAAATAAAGTTTATTTGATACAAAATGCATCATCATATGTAAATATGGATGCATTTGGACTTCAATTTTTAACTAATATTTTTAAAGAATCATCAAATTATTTTATTGAAGCTATGAAATGTAATAAATTAGAAGAAAATGCATTTACTGGAACAATGGAATATGTTATAGTTGATAAGGACAATGTTCTTAGACCAGTGCCATGCGTACAATCAACATTAATTAGTCAACAAAAAGCAGCAAAAGGTAGAAATTTGGCTAATTCTTTTCGCGGTGGAATGAAAACAAAACGTAGAAGAAATACAAAATCCAAAAAATCAAAAAAATCCTCCACCAAAAAACACAGAAAAACATACAGATCAAAACGTTAATTAATAAAATTACAATTAATATATATTGTTTGTAATTTTCATATATATATATATATATCTCTCCCTTATAGGAAGATAAATATGTCGTGGAGTGAAATCCGCAACTGCATTTTGTTTATTTTACAAATTTGCGCATTATAAATATGCAAATTTGTAAGAATATCCAACAATTTTTATAGATTTAGAACATTTTCTACTAATAGTATATAATGTCCAATAAAATCAAAACTCCATGCCGTGGTAGAAAAGTATCCAAATGCAAATCTGCTAAAAAATCATGCTCTTATGCAAAAGGCTCACAAAGACGTTACTGCAGAAAGAGAACAAACAAAACACGTAAGACCACAAAATAAATCCAAAATCAATAAAAAAATTAGTATATATTTATAGATTTTTTTATAAAAATATACATTTCAATCAATCACTGCAAAACAGCTTACACATATTACGCGCTTCTAGGTTTTCATGTGGTTTACTAAACAATTGATTTATCATCGCATCATCACGAAATCGGATCGTATAATCCTGTTGTATATTATTACGACCAATACGTCCCATTGCCTGTAATGTTTTTTGCTGTGTCATTTTCGTCAAATCTTTACCTATAAACCCATGACAAAACTGGTAATTTGTTCCATAAATATAATCTGTCGATGCAATAATAATAAAGAGCCGCTGTTGTTCTGCTAATTGCTTCATAATCTCCATGTATTCGATATTTGGTGTATCGATAAACATACCGATACCTAATAACAATAATACTTTCATATGATTTTCGATTTTCAATCCCATGATTGTTCGTGTAATATCTTCACCAATATTGGAAACAAATGCGTTTTCTACGATTTCACTATTTGGTGCCCATATATTTTGATGGGGTTTCGTATTTGGTACGTACATAGGATCCAGCGAAACCAAGCGAATCTCCTTTCGTAATTTATTGATTTCATCCATCCAGCCTTGTGATTCTTTACATAATCTACCACTTTCACGAACAGATTCTTTTTCGTTGTCATCCGTTGATTTCGTTTCTTTCGAACTGATCAATGATTCAAGAGCATCTATTTTTTCCAAAATGGCATTATTGTTCTCGATTTTCAACATAATATTTTGGAAAACCGATGCCGCAATATTGGATTGTTGAATATAGAAACTACCTATTTTTTTGACATCTTCGGCCAAGAAGATCGTTGGTCCATCCGTAAGAGTATACGCATCATTGGTAGTTAATAAAATCCCATTGGCTGCATTCGTGGCTGTTTTTGGAACACTAGAAACACTTTGGGTTCTGGTTAAATCCTTACCATTTATGGTGTTTGTACGTGATTCTGTGCTTTGTGTTTTCATAATTTTGTTGTTTGATTTTATTTTTGGTTTTCGGCATGTATTCATAAAATTATATATAATATTCCATTTATCACTATCGAGTCGTAACAATATCTCCAAATAATATTCTTTCAAGCTGTTCATAGTAATATCGGTTATTTTACTGAAATAATTATCGATCGAGTATTGTTCACTAATAACATTATTGTCATTGATATATTCTATAAATCGAATAATTTCACGTAAATCGAAATATCGTAAAAGTGTCTTGTTTTGTTCACAATATTCCGCGCATTTTCGAAGTTCTCGATAATCGGAATACATATAATGTGGCAAAATACAGAAACCATCTTTGTTTATAATCGGAATTGATTTCTTACAATCAAAACTAGTAATAGTATGAATTTCTGCACTATCGAATTTACATCGGAAATCATCGAAAATCGGTTGAATTTCATCCATAGTAGGCAATGTAGCACAAGACAAAACCACCGTTGGAATCAGATTTTGCTTCCAATTCTCATGAATCGTATTATGTAGCGGATGTTCTTCATAATCCATTGTAATAGTAGGTTCATCCCAATATGTAATAATGTTTTTTGCATCATTGAATGCCAACATATAATGCATAGCAGTAATATAGGATTTTACATCACAAATCATTATCTCGACATTATCACCTACACTATTATTTACTTTGAAAATACCACCTGATTTACGATGTTTTGTGAAATCGACGGCTGCAAAATAATGTAATCGAATATCCGATGCGGTCTGACAACCAAACGCAAAAGCCACTTTTTTTTCCATGGAAATTGCTGCTTTTGCCAAGGCTAAACCGATATGTCTAGCAACACACACAAAAATAATACGATTCTTATTCGATAAACCAATCGGCGACAGAGTTTTTCCAGTACCAGTCGGTGCGGTATATAGTATCAATTTTGGATTATTAATTACATCAAATGGTCGGCAAATAGAGAATAATTCTTTTTGATGTGGAAATAGACAGCGATCTTCGTATTTCAATAAATGGGTGTTTTTCTCGATAAATTCATACGCATTACTAATGATTTCACTAGTTTTTGTAAAACTATTCACATATTCGACACAAGTATCTACAAACGCCACGACATATTGATTCAAGTTACGTATGGTTGCTTTTTTTAATTGTAAAATAGTATATAAATAAAATGCGTATTTTTGTTTTCTTTTAGTAACTTGACTAACCATGTCTTTTATAAGGTCTAATAACAAAAACTCAAAAATAACCTGTTTATTTTGTTGTATATTATTTTCGAGATTTTGTAAACGGATTGAGTCCGCACTTTTCATGGTTTTCAATTCTCCTCCTGAAAATAGGGGTTTTGTTATAAATTTGGAAATAGGCGTATCTTTACAGTATTTTTTGATTATTATATCGACTTGTTCTTGAAAATATTTTTTATATAAGAAATATTCAATTTCTGGTGTTTGTTCGACTTTTATAAAAGAATACATAGATTGCGTATCATTTGTATGAATATTCAAATCATCATACCCTTTTACAATCATTGCCAATATTTTTTTTTCATTTTCTGATACAGGGACTTCAATAGTTTCCCATTCATTTTTAGAAAGTTTACTTTGTGTTAGGTCCATTTTGTTGTTTGTTTATGTTGATTATATTGTTTATAAAAATATCAATATCAAAAGTTCAATTTTTTATATTGATAAAATAAAAAACCATAAAAAAATTACAAATTCACGCCAATTACTTGTTCCATTGCATCAAATACATTATTTAAAAGATTGTAACTACTTTCCTCTTTTGATAAATTTTTGTTATCGAAAATATCTATACCTGATGGAATAGACGGAATATTTTGCATTTGGTCAGTAATATTAGATGGGATCTGATAGCATTCATCTTCATTACGTTGTTTGAAATAATCCATTATATCGTCTAATAGTTCTTTTGGACATTCTTTGGTTGGTTCTAAAACACCATATTGATTGTTTATAGTATGTAGGCTAGGTGAAAAATTATATTTCACTAAAATCTGCCAACGTTCTCCGTATCGTCGGTTTTTTTTAGAACCATGATAGTAATGTCTTATTACACCAGGTACATATCCTAACCGTAGGGTTTTGACTCGTTCTTGAAAATCTAATACGGATTGTTTATAGTCATCTGTAGAATTTTCATTGACCGCTTTTGCCCCACAACGAATTAAACAAAGAGCCATAATATTATCACCAGAACCTAATATTGCCTTTTCATATAGACCAACCATTTTCTCATAAGCTTTACGTGTACAAGCCCATGCAAACCCAGGGTGCCAAAAACGAACAAGTTGTTTCGAATATTTCATTTCTTTTACATATTGATGACCAAAACTTGTAAAAATACTCATGGCCTCTTCTTCTTGATTCATATCAATACATTGACTAAATAATTGTACAATATCTTTTGTTCCATTGAGAACTTTCAAAGTATCCATAGCCCATGACGGATTTTCGAATTCTATATCGGAATCAATCCATGCAAATGCTTTCCAAGTTTTTGGTAATAAATATTTTACACCCATATTTACCATATTTTCTTTATGCCATATTGGGATATCAGTACGAATTTGTAAATGTCGTGGATTTTTAGGATCGGTAATAATGAATCGCTGATTTTTGTATGCATATTCTACGACGTATATTATGACATCGGTTTCTTCTAATTCCATACGATTGATGAATTCTTTTATTAGTATATATCGACGTGCATACAAACATGGATTAGAAATACATAATATTACGTGTAGTTTGTTTTCGATTGGATCGTTATTTTGGATAGCCTCCTTTATTATGTTACGTTTGTATTGAATATCATCAATTTCGATGTTATTGATAATAGTCATTTGGTATATATATGATATTATATTTATATATTTTAATCAATAAAAAATATATAAAATTGTTTCTAATATATTTTAGTTTTGATATGTTCTCGAAATTGTTTGAAACAAAATATAAAAAATTAACATTTGAAGATATACAGTTTATAATACAATATCCTGATCAGTATGTTATTATAAATACTATGGATATAAAAGAGCAAGACTGTTTGATAAAATATACGGTACCTTATCAAATGGAAGAGAAAATCGTAAACGATTTGATTGCTAACTGTGAGTTTCGGAAAAAGATTGTGGTTTATGGCAAAAATGCGAACGATGAGAGTGTCGAGAAAAAATACAAACATCTTATAGGGTTTGGATTTTTAGAAGTATATTTGTATGTGGGCGGCATGTTTGAATGGATGCTTTTACAGGATATCTATGGGAAAGATGAATTTCCAACTACGGCGAAAGTTCTCGATATTTTGAGATATAAACCGGCGAGGATGTTTGGGAATCGGTACTTGGAATATTGATTTTTTTACATAAAATAAATATCATAATATTATAAAATGGAACATTATTATAAAAATTTAGTAATTGTTATATTATTTATTATAATTGGTTTAATAATATTTTTTTATTCAACAAAAATATCATTCAATCAAGATGAATATACTATTTCCAAACCTGCACGAGACAACATCCAATATATGGATGGCATCGATATAATTTATTGGATAAATTTAGATAGATCTACTGATAGACGAAAACAAATGGAAGCTATTTTCAGAGATCCCGTATTTCAAACTACTCAAATAGAGCGCATATCCGCAGTAGATGGGCGTAATTCAAATATGGTATATCCAAAATTGAATTTCATGTATAAACAAAAAAATGACTATGAATATGCATGTATGTTGTCTCATTTAGAAACAATTCGACGTTTTTCGAGAACAAACCATGAAGTAGCACTAATAATGGAAGATGATATAACATTGGAATTCAAACCTTATTGGAGAAAATCTGTACGAGAAATAATCGAGAACGCACCATCTGATTGGGAAGTAATTCAATTATGTTATATTATCAATGGAAATCGAACAAATCCAAGCCAATTCAATTTGTATAATAGAAACACGCGAAATAATTGTGTTAGTGCAGCAGCATATTTGATTAATAACAAAACAGCCAAAAAAATAATTAATGATATTTATGTAGATGGAAAATACAATTTAGAACACTATATTATACACCACGCCGACTGCTATATTTTTAGTAAGTCCATTACATATACATATAAATATCCCTATTTTATTTATAAATCGAATAATGATTCACTTTTACATCCAGAAGATTTGAACCATCATGAAAGGTCAAAACTAAAAGTTATAGAAATGTATAAAAATTTGACTTCATAAAATATATATGAATATATAAAATGAAAAAAAATATCTATTATAAAATAATCATAGTTGTTATAATAAGTTTTTTATTATTTATATTTACAAATTTTGTCTTATATTTATCATCAAAATATAAATGCGAAAATTTTCTAGATAATGATTCCAAATACGATATTTTTACAATAAGTCTTCGTCATAATAATCGAATAGAAAACATTAATAAACAACAAGAAAAATTAAACAAAAAAATAGAAATATTTGATGCTGTAAAAGGTGATAAACTAAATTTAAATGAATTGATCAAGCAACAAATTTTATCTCCTACAGCTAATTTAGATACAAACGAAATCAAAAAAAAAAGACAAATAGGATGTTATCTAAGCCACTATAATATATACAAAACAATAAAAAATGATAACAGATACACAATTATTTTTGAAGATGACTTAATTATAAAAACAGACAACTTGTTGAACAAAATAAATGAAATACTGAAAATTTTGAACGATAAAAACATTGATTTTGATATTTTATATTTAGGTAATTTAAAAAATAATCACGGTAAGCAAATACAAGACAATATTTATGAAGTAGATTTGAAAACTGATTTATGGGGTTTACATGGTTATTTGATAAACAATAAAAATATCAATAATATTATAAATGAAACTAAGATTATTGACATGCCAATTGATAACAGAATTTTTGAATCAATAAAAGAAAATAAAATAAAATCTATTGTAATTTATCCAAATCTTATAGAACAGGGGGGCGCATCAACCAGTACTATAAATGATTTGAATATAGAAAATTTTATAATAAAACAATAAACTATTGATATTGATAAAAAATTGAATACCATGTTATTATTATATTATCATATTATAATAACAAAATGTCCAAGCCTATAATCATTTCTATCGAAGGGAACATTGGATCAGGTAAATCCACTATTTTAGAAAAACTACAAGATTTTATGAAAGATAATAATCGTATAGTATTTTTGAAAGAACCTGTAGATATATGGGAAACAATCAAAGACTCAAAAACTGGTGAGAACATATTACAAAAATTCTATAATAATCAAAACAAATATGCGTTTCCATTTCAAGTTATGGCTTATGCGTCCAGACTTTCTATGATACGTAATACTATAAAAAACAGTACCGACATCGATATTATTATTTGTGAACGTTCATTAGCTGCCGATAAACATATTTTTGCAAAAATGTTATATGATGATGGTAAAATAGATGATATCAATTATCAAATATACAACAGATTTTATAATATGTTCGAAGATGAATTCAAATTAGATGGAATTGTTTATATTGATGCCGATGCGGAAATTTGTAGTGAACGAATCAATAAAAGATCTCGCAAAGGTGAAAGTAATATATCTTTGGAATATTTACAAAAATGCAAATCATATCATCATGAATGGCTAACAAATACAAAAACCAACGTATTAAATATCAATGCAAATGTGAACGTTACATATAATATTAGTGATCCGAACGATTTGGGTAGTGAATGGTTATATAAAATTCGAAATTTTATAAGTATTTTGACACCGAGTAAAAAAAAACCATGCGCTCTATCATGGTCTTGAAGTTCACTAATATGCAGTTGATACTTTTTATATATTATGTATTACACCTTTTCTCATTTAAACTGCCGATTTTCACGGAATAAAAAACTAAAAATATAAAAACTAATTATTATGTTTATTATATGTTTTACGATTATTTTTTATGTATTTTTTAGTTTTTTTAAATTTAGAATTACCACCTTCTTTTGATTGTTTAGAATTTGATTGTTTAGAATTATGACTTTTACTTAAAATATAACTCAATTCATATTTTGACAATAATGATATAAATTCATGTTCAGTTAATCCATAATAACCTCCTTGTCTACTATCATAAATTATTTTTATTTCTTCTTCATTATTATCAAAAATTAGTAAAACAAAATTTGCAGAATTATTTATATCTCCACAAGTTTCTTTGTCAGGTTTTTTCAATCTCATACATTTATTTCTCATTTTTACTAATGTTTTTTCTATACCAGTAGTAATTTTTTTAAAGTTTCTTTCACTAATATCAGGTAATCTAGGAGCTGGTTTTTCATAATTTGAATCTATGAAAGCTTTCATACTTTTATTTGCTCTTGATTTATTTCTTATAATTAAATTATTTAAATTTGT